>ERZ891134.1939-NODE-1939-length-13052-cov-12.665538_pt1 | contig 13052 bp, 10 predicted proteins | sample MGYA00520888_ERZ891134 | MGnify/ENA primary metagenome ERZ891134 (study PRJEB32303, sample SAMEA104408692) | aquatic metagenome | biome: Brackish water; feature: Coastal; material: water | place: Baltic Sea | collected 2014-10-23 | depth 10 m ... | reverse complement strand
GGCGGATGGATGGACGAAAATAATAACTACTATTTAGATTTAAACATTCATTTGGATAGTAAAGAAGATGCGTTAAAAATTGGTGACTTATATGACCAGCTGGCTATATATGACCAAAAAGAAAAGAAAGTAATTAATTTAAATAACTAACAATGACAAAAACAGAATATAGAACAGCAGAACAATATAAGGAGATTTCCGAAACTATGGTAAACGGAAATTTGAGAGATGCCGTTAATTTAGCAATTGAATACGGTTTTTATGCTACTGATTTAATTTGGCATTATGAACAAAACGAATTTAATATAATGGACCTTAAGGATATCGCAATGATAAGCGAGTGGAAAGCAGAACAAAACGGGGAAAAAATAACTAATTAATAATTATGAAAAAATTTGATAGATATAAACAAAACTTAACACAGCATAACGACGAAATATGGTCTTATTCTACTATGGTAGCAATAATAAAAGATGACTATTTAATTCAATTGGGGTGGTGGTCAGTCACTACACAAAAGCATATTAATTACGTAGCTAAAGAATATAATTTAAAATTAGTTAATCGAGATGAATATTTAAATCTCTTCCCAAATTGTAAGGATAACTTAAAAAGCTTTACGCTTGATAAAGTTTTATACAATCATAACATGAGATAATTTAATTTATATTTATGGCAGCTAATTAACATATTTATCGCAATCAGTCAAACAATCTTTTTTGTTAATTAGTTGTTTATTTAAGGGGGCTTTTAGCCCTCTTTTTTTGTGCCTGCTACTATTATTATAGATTAATATTTTAAGGGCCGTAAACAGCTTTAAAATAAAATTATAAAATATTCTAATGATTTGAAAATGAGATATAGTTTTTTTTATGGATAAATAATGCTTATAAATTCAACGCCTTTTATAAATATCTTTTATAGTAATGTCAGTTTCTGAATTTGGATATATAAACAGAAATAGGAAAAAGAAAGCAAAATAAAGCAAAAGTACGTAAAACGGATACTATGGTAATGTAGTTCCCCATTTAAGTAAAATCAAGCACTTTACAAAGAAAGACCCTAGGAAAATGAATTCAAAGGGCCTTTACAAAAACTCAAGAAATATGAAAAATATCAGACTATTAATCTAAATTACAAAAAAAGACACAATTATCCTAGGTCTAATAATATTATTTTGGAGAAGAGTCTGAAATGTGTCAGTAGAAACTCTTCGATAATATAACTAACTTTTTAAGTTTTGTTGTATATTAGTATTTTAGTACATAATAATAATATAAGGTTATAATAATATGAGTCAATCATTTGAAATAAAAGTTCCTAAAGAGTTATCTGCGATTCCGCTTAAGAATTATCAGAAATACATTAAAGATGTAAAATCTGACCCCAATAAACAACCAACAAAAGAAGAATTGGAGTTTGCTAATCTAAAAGTATTAGAATGCTTTTGTGGTATAACAATGAAACAAGCTTATAAATTACCGATGACAGAGTTTACTCAAATCATTAAACATATATCTGATTTATTCGCAGAGAAGACTCCACTGCAAAGAACGTTTACTATGACGGATAAAAACGGAGATTCAATTGAATTTGGATTTATACCAAAGCTAGATGATATATCAATGGGAGAGTTTATAGATTTAGATAAATACATTTCTGATTGGCAGCAGATGCATAAAGCTATGGCTGTATTATACAGACCCCTTAAACATAAAGAGGGAGATTTGTATTTAATACATGACTACGAAGGAACAGACAAGCTATCTGAAATAATGTTAGACGCTCCAGTTAATGCTGCAATGGGTGCGATGCTTTTTTTTTACCATTTAGGGAACGAGTTGTCGAAACATTTGACGGGCTCTTTGGCGAAGCATCTGAAGGAGGATTCGGAATTTCAGCAAATTTTGGAGCAAAGTGGGGTTGGTATCAATCAGTTTACGCACTCGCTGGAGGAGATGTCAGCAAATTTGGAGAAGTTACAAAGCTATCATTATTTCAATGCTTAACATGGCTGGAGTTTGAAAAAGAGAAAACCCAATTAGAAAACAAAATGATTAAACAGAATTTAAAATGAGACAAGTTTACACAGTACTTGATAAAATAAAAGAAATATTAAGAGCAAACGGAATAACAAAAACTGTCACCTTCGGTGACTTAACAGAAGTTGACTTAAACAAGACTTCTATATTTCCATTATCTCACATAATATTTGGAAATGTTACATTTCAAGATAGAATTATGTCAGCATCTATTAGAATATTATGTTTAGACATAGTAGATGTAACAAAAGAAAAACAAACTGAAGATATGATGTTTGGAAATGACAACTTACAAGACATACTAAATACACAACTTCAAGTAGTAAATGACATCCAACAAGAAATGAGAAGGGGTGATGCTTTCTCTGATAACTTTCAAATAACTACAAATGTAGTTGCTGAACCTTTTTTAGATAACTTCGAGAATCAATTAGCTGGATGGGGAGTTACAATAAACATAGAAGTACCTACTAACGAACTATCTCTCTGTTAATGTCTACTAATTTAAATCAAACATTAGAGCAATATAAAGAGAAAATAATATCTCAACTACAAAAAAGATTAAAAGAGGAAAGATTGTTTGCTACTGGAAATTTATATACTAGCTTCTATGGAGAAGTAATAGGAGAATCACAATTAACTATATACTCAAGTGCTAAATATGCTGAAGCAGTACAAAAAGGTATAAATAAAGGATATAGACCTCCTAAAAGCAAAATAGAAGATTGGGCTAGGTCAAAGAACATAACACCAGAAGATGGAACTTTTGACAAAATGATAAACAGTATAAGAAATTCTATATATAAATTTGGAACGATAAAAAGATATAATTACGAAGGTTCTAAATTTATTGACTATGTAGCTAACAATATAATAGCATCTTTAACAAAAGATATAGAAGAGAGTTACTTAAAAGATATAAATAATGCAATAAATGGCAACAGTTAAAGTAAACAGTAGAAGTCCTTATTATGTGACTGCAACAGGAGGAGAAGGTAGTGCGGTAGAGAACGCATCACTAAACATAACAGGACCAACAACAGGTGTAACAAACAGCGATATTAAACTAACAGCAGAAGCAAATAATTTTACACCTGTAAGTTATGCTTGGACAGGAGGAACAATAGCTGGGAATGCAAATAAAGAAGTAACATTTACTGAAACATCAGACGGTACAGTTCAATATGGAGTTACAGCAACAGATTCAGCAGGTAATACTTATACTGCAACTAAAACAGTTTCTTGGTCAGCTAACACACAATATACAGCTACTTTAACTGTTGATAATCAAATAACGGGACCATCTCAAGGATATACAATTGGTGGTGACTTAAACAACGCAACTCAAACAGGAGAAACTGGCGACTCATATAGTTTTGAAACAACATTATCATTAAATAGCGGATATACTGCAGATGTTTCATTAGCTATTAGTCCATCTCAACCAATTACAGGAACATTTGCATCTATTAATGTAACAGAAACAACTACTTTAACAGGAACAGTATCAAGAAACTCTGATTATAGATTATCAGTTGATAAGTCACAGGTAACAGAAGGGCAAACTTTTACAGTTACTTTAGTAGATAAAAACAGTGCAACTCCAAACGGAACGTCTATTCCTTTTGCAATAACAGGAACGGTTAGTGTGGAAGATTTGCAAAGAGGTGCATTGACAGGTGCTTTTGTAATAGGTAATTCAGGAGAAACAAATAAAGCAACACAAACATTTGAAGTTAAATCAGATAATGTTACAGAAAGCACAAGTGGTGAAACATTTATATTAACACTAAACAACTTCCCTTCTGTAACAACAACTGTAACTTTATTTGATGAGACTGAAGCTGAAACACAAGACCCTCAACCTTTATTAATATCTTCAGTTGGTTATGATAGTTCAAATGGAGCTTGTGCTGTTACTGCAACAGAGACAGTTTATTATGGTTTACTTCCTAATCAAACATTCGGTAATGGTGTAACTTTATATCAAAGTGATGCACTACAAACTCCTTATTCTGGTGGTGGTAAATATTTTAAAATAGGAAGCAATCATAATGGAAGAATTGGTGTAAGTAATAATGGAGAACTTACTGGATATGTACAGTGTCCTACAACACCAGTAGTTACATCTTGTACTATACCTGAATCAAGCACATCTCCTAATAACGCTGTTATTTCTTCTAGTTTTGAGACCATAGCTGGAGCAAATGGAGTTAATGCCTGTAATTTAACTGCTGATGTTGATGTTTATTATAATGGTTCTATTACACAGGGAGCTTCATTATATACAGTAAAAGATGCTAATAATAATTTATCAAGTCCTTTTGGAGGAACTGATAACTGGTATAAAATAATATTAAACTGTTCTGATAATACTCCGCAAGAACATTATGCTAAAGTTTTAAGTTATCCTCCAGGATATGTTTCACAGATATTTGTTTGTGGTAGTAATATAGTTCCAACAACATCTATTACAGCAGCTCCAAATGTAACAATTAATATGGCTACTTCTGATGGGAACAATCAAGGAGTTGCTTATGTTGACCAGCAAGTAACCTTAACAGCTATAACTCAAAATATTACTAATCCATCTTATCAATGGTATAAAAGCACAACTAATAACGATATAACTTCCATACCAGCAAATGCTATTTCTGGTGAAACGCAGCAAACATTAGTAATAAATGGAAGTGGTACAGAAACACAAACAACTACAGGTGATATATATTATAACTGTTTAGTGAGTGCAACAACTGATGCAGATACAAATAAATCAATTCAATGGACCAACAGACCGTCTTATGGAACTACATTTATTACATCAGCAGATACAACTAATCCTAATTATAGTGCTTGTACTGGTTCTTCAGAAACATTATATACAAACAGAGATGGTGAAACAGCTTATTGTGTTGCAAGTAAATTTTATTCTAATGCAGCAGGTTCTTCATCACCTTCATTAACTCCAGGATGGTATGCTTTTAATGACGGAACAAATCACAACTTAAGATATATAGATGCAAGTGGTAATCCTCAAGGATGTGTTACTGGTGGATGTACAGGTAACCCTGACCAAACTCCAGTTGACCCTATAATTACTTATGCTACTATACGAAAATGTGATAATCAAACTAATTCTGGTGCTGTAAGAGACGTAGTTATCGATGGACTTGAATATGCTCAATGGGATGTATTACAGTTAAATGATTTTGCAGGAACAAATACAACAGATGGTTGTTGGCAAATAACAACTAAACACAGTACACCTTTTGCTCCTGGCTCTTGGAATAATACAATAAAAGCAGAAAACTTTGTAAGAGACCCTGACCCTACAAGACCTTATGGTTCTTGTGAACAATGTGTTGGAGACATACAAGTAGAAGAAGAAGTTATTGTTGACCCTAATAAATATTATGGAGCATACAGACAATGTAACAATGAATCTGCTCCTCTATTTTATGTTGTTTCAGACTCGGAAATATATAATGTTACAAGAACAGGAACAAACACAGAAACTTGTAGGCACCTTGTTTATGAGTTACACAACAATCAAGGAAATATTGCTGCATTTAGTGATAGTGCTTACATTTATGAAGATTTATTTTTTACTGAATTTAATGATTGTACCACTTGTTTAGAAGGTGACACAATTACTCCTGACCCATTTGCTTATTTTAGACAATATAATAATTGTGACGGAAATGGTGGATTTATTATTGCAGGAAGCACAACTGATTTGGATGCTACTGGGCATTGGCCTGCTGTAGTGGAATTTGGAGATATATGTTATAATGATGGAGGAAACACATCAACTACTTCAAATAGAAATATAAATGATTTAGTAACATATCCAGATTGTGCTACTTGTGGTTATGTTCCGCCAGCACCTGAAGACCCTATTGGTTTTGAAACAAATGTAATTAGAATATCAAGTACAACTTTTACAACGATAACAAATGCTTGTGATAGCACCATATCAAGTTTTCCAACTACTTTATATTATACAGGATTTCTTGGAGATGGAACACAGTTATATTCTGATTCAGCATTAACAAGAGTTTATGCACCTGCATCATCTAACTTCTACAAGTCAGAGGATTCATATTATTTCAAGATAGGAACAGGTACAGGAAATCCTCGTGGAGAAATATATAACTTTGGTCAGTGTGGTAATATAATATAAGTTGTAATACTATATTATTTTTTTTAGTTATATACTTAAAGAAATGATATGGCAGTATTAACAAGTTCTACTTTAGATTTGTATTGTTGGTCTGGGAGGTGGAGTTCAGTGCCATCTCAACCTCAATACGTAATTAGAAAAACAAATCCTGATACAAACAACTTAATACGTTTTGAAATATCAGAACTTATACAAGATTACATAGATGTTGTATTTAACGATGATTATACAATTAGTGGTAGTGGTCTTTCTAATATAAAATCTACTTGTTGGTTTTATTACGTGAAAAGAAACACATATAGCGATAGAGATGCACAAGAATTTTATGGATATGGAATAGGAACAAAAGGATATACATATTTTGAAGATGGAATAAATTCAAATCTATCAACATCAAGATTATTCTCTAATAATTATATTTATTTACCAGAAAACTCTAGTATTAACATACCTATATATGTCGGTCCTGGTGGTGTTAAATTTGTTAGGTTTTTTAGTAAAGATTCTTCAGGAGTTGAATCAATTGCAGAAACAAAATCATTCAATCTATTACTAGATACACCAACATCTGAAGACTCTAACACATATATAAGATATGTTTCTTCAAATGTACAAGCAAGTAAAATAGAAATAGAATCAGTTAACACTTCTGCTTCAACATACTCAACTGCTACATCAACTGCAGTAGAAACAGTTTATCCTATTTATACTTGTGAACCTAAATACACTAACTATAAAGTTTCATTTATAAATAAATTTGGAGCAATACAAGATTTATACTTTAATAAGAAAAGAACAGATGCTTTAAATGTAAGAAGAGATGATTATAATACAAGCACAATATCATCATCAAGCTCTGGTGTAAGTTATAACACTTATGACGCTACAAATATAGTTCAAGATGTTGCTGCAACTAAATCACTTACATTAAACACAGGATTCTTAAAAGAAGAATATAATGAGGTAATGAGACAGTTATTTCAATCAGAAAACGTATGGGTTAGAGAAAACAATAAAACATTGCCTATAAAAATTAAAGATAGTAGTTTTACATATAAAACTAACTTAAACGACAAACTTGTAAATTATACTGTTCAATTTGAATATGCTTTTGATGGTATTAACAACATTAGATAATGAACCAAAAAGTACAGTTATTTATAGAAAATCAAGAAGTTGATATATTTCAGGATAGCTCAATAAATATTGTTTCATCAATAAAAGATTATAGACAGCCTGATAAATTATTTACTGATTATTCTCAAAACTTTAATCTTCCTGCTACTACAAGAAACAATAAAATATTTAAACATTATTACGATTACGATATTGGAGATGGAGGTTTTGATGCAAGAAAGTCAAAAGAGGCAAGAATAGAAATAAACGATAGACCATTTAAGGAAGGGTATATAGTTCTTGAAAGTGTAGATTTAAAATACAATAAACCTTCAACATATAAGGTTACGTTCTTTGGTGGGTTAAGATTATTAAAAGAATTATTTCAGGATTTAAAACTATCTGATTTAACGTGGCTAGATAATTTTAATATAACAAATCAAGGTTACGATGCTTCAAAAACAGATACATTTTATAATTATCTAACTACATCTAAAGATGTAACAATAGATTCAACTACATATACACAACCAGTTGTAGTTCCTTTAATATCTAACAAGGATAGATTGTATTATAACTCTAATACTGCTTATTATGGAGTTTTAGAAGACGGTAATTTATATTATACAGCTACTAGTCCAGACACATATCCTAAAAATGGTAAAAAGAATGGAGTAAACTGGCAGAACTTAAAACCAGGTATTAGAATAGATAATATAATAAGAGCAATAGAAAAACTAATTAATGCTAATACAGAAACTCCAAGCATAGAGTTTTCTAACGATTTCTTTAACTCATCGAATTTAGATTATTATAATCTTTATATGTGGCTTAATAAAGATGTAGATGAGGAAAAAGATATTGTTACACAAAGAAAGATAATAGATGTATTTAATAATGGTGTAAGTAGAATATATAGAACTTATGCAGCTGGAACCGTGCAAGAACAAGTTATGTCTATTGTATCTACTGATGATGAAGGAAATACTACTGGACAGACTTCTGATAGATTTATATTGTCTGGAATTCAAGATGAAAGTATAGATTCTGTAGAATGTAGAGTAAGTTTAATTAGCTCAAATACTACTGATAAGTTTGATTTACAATTAATGAAAGATGGTGTTGTTATAAGTACAATTAACCAAGAAGTTCAAACTGGTGGTAATTCTTATTTAAGTTTTTATTTAGAGCAAGATGGTAAATATCAATTTAGACTACAAACAAAATCAGATGTAAACATAAATTTTGATAGTGGTTTTAAAGTTCAATTTGTTATAAGAGCTAGAAGTGATAGAGATAGCTTTAATGATGTAACTATATTTGGTGGAGCATTAAACATATTGGCTAATGTTGTGGATTTTTCTATGTCAGAAAATATGCCTGATATGACAATACTAGAATTTCTATCAGGAATATTTAAGATGTTTAATTTAGTATGTTATGTGCAAAGTGATATAAATGCTACTTATGCAAATTATTCTGCTAATATTACAAATGTAAAAACAATTAGAGTAATGACATTTGATGCTTATTACGCATCTTCTAATGCAGAGCTTGATATAACAGATAAAATAGATATATCATCAGCATCAGTTCACAGGCAAGTTCCTTATACTAAAATAGAATTTAAATATGAAGATACTAAAGCTGTTCTTGCAGAACAACATTTATCTGAACTTGGTCAAGAGTGGGGTGGAGAAAAATGGGAGATAACGGAATCAAGAGCTGAAAAAAAATATGAAATTATTCCTCCTTTTGCACACATGAAGTTTGAAAGATTATATGATGAGAATGGAGATACTTTATCGGGAGTTCAAGTCGGTTACAGCATAACAAGAAGTAATACAAGTAAAGGGGAATATAAAGATGAGAAGTATAATCCACATTATGGAAAACCTGTTTTATTCTATCCTCATTTAGTAGAAACTTCAACAACAATACCTTTTTTGTATAAGACAAATGTAGATACTTATACCTATATACCTATAAATGATTATTTCATTCCGCTAAATTCAGTAGATATAAATGTATCTCAAACTAAACACTTTGGAGAAGAAGTAGATGAATATAGAGCTTTTGATGCAGAGAATCAAAGTAATGTAAACAATTTATTTAATTTATATTATAAAAACTATATAACACACTTATTTGACCAAAGGTCTAGAATAACAAAACTAAAAGCAAATTTAACCAATGCTTTTCTATCTAAATATTCTTTAGCTGATAAAATAAGAGTATCAGGTAAAACTTACAGTATAAATAAAATAAATGTAAACTTAATAAATGGTAAAGCAGATTTAGAACTGCAAAGATATTATTCTATAAAATCATTTGCTTGTTTAAGTGATAGTATAGAAGTAGATATAGAATTAACATCAGCTGGTAATTTATATGTATTTGACAACAAATTTGGTGCATATCAAATGGGTGAAGGTGTTTATGTATTTAACGATGTACCTTCATCTCATCCTATAGCATTTTACAACTTTGGTAAAACAAATGAACTATCTTATACAGGAACTGTTAATGGAGGAACTAAAACAGGACAAGATGGAAATTCATATACGTATTACAGTGGAGATGTAACAGTAACAGTTAACGGTGACTTTGGAACAACAAGTTACGAATGTTATAATCACGGATATATGGGTGGTGAGAATAATTTAAGTTTCAATGCAGATTGTGAAGTAGATACTACACCTACTCCACCTCCTGTAACTGGAGATTTAAGAGTAGATGCAACGGACATTACTGTAGATAATGCAATTATAACATCAGACCAAACTAATAGACAATGATTAAATTAATAATAGAACTATTAAAGACAGATAATTTTTATGGAGTTAATCCTTATATAGATATTGCTAAAGGATGGTATAAAGCACCAGAAAGCTGGAAAGAATTAAAACATCATGTAATTAGAAGATATTATGGAAGGTAAAGAAATAATAATTAATATAAAACTTACTGGAGACGGAGCTGTAGATGTTAAAAAGTTAAGACAAGCTCTTTCTGAATTTACTAAAGAGACAGAGAAGAATATAAATGTCAGGAAGAAGAACACCCAAGCAATAAAAGGAACAGAGAAGGCTTATATAAATGAAATAAAAAGAATAAAACAAGAAAGAGCTGAAACTGCAAAGACATCAAAAGCCTATATTTCTTATACTCAACAGATTGAAGCTGTTGAGAGGCAATTAAGAGAATTGACAGAGGCAAGAAAAACTGACATTCAAGTTAATGCTGACCAAATTAGCAATCAAGGATTAGCGTCTGCCTCATTAACTGAATTTGGTAGATTAATTTCAGATGCACCTTTTGGAATTATAGGTATGACTAACAACATATCTCAACTTGGTTCACAATTAGGAACTTTATCAAGAAAAACAGGAAGTGCAAAAGCTTCTTTTGATTTACTTATAACTCAACTTAAATCTGGTGGAGCTTTAATTTTAGGTTTTCAAATACTTATTTCTTTAATAACCTTGTATAGAGATGAAATTACAGATTTTGTAAAGGGTACTAATACAGCTGCTGCTAAATTAAAAGAGTTAAGAAAAGAAATAGAAGAAACAAACTCACAATTTGATGCTGAAGGAGCCAAGCTTACAATTCTTAATAATATTATAAATGATAGTACTGCTAGTCGAGAGTCGCAAATAATTGCCGCTGAAGAGTTAGCAAGTGTTTTACCAGGCTTAACAGCTGAAGAAATTCTCAATGGGGATGCTATTGGAGACACCACGTTAGCTATTGGAGAATATGTAAAACAACAAAAAATAAGAGCAGAAATAGATGCTGTTTTAGATGCTAATGCAGATGTATTTGCTAAAAAAGCCAAGTTAAGAGCAATAGATTTAATAAAAGATGAAGATGAAAAAGCCGCTGCTTTTGATAAATTTGTAAAAGACAGCAGAGGTTTTTTTGCAAGGTTTGGTAGAGGGTTTAATGATGCTATGGCAGGTACAAAAGGAGCTTTTGGTCCAGTTTTTGGTTTACAATCAGGTTTTGTTAGTGCTATATTTGGAGAAGGTAAAGAAAAAAGAAAAGTTATATTAGGAGAAATTGTAAAAGATGTTGATGATACTACAAGTGAAGTTACAAACCTTTTAACTGCATTACAAAAAGAAATTACACAACCTTCAGGTGGTGACATTCCAGAAGGAGGAGGTGGACGTGACGGAGTTACTTCATTTGGAAATCTAATATTAAGACAATTATTTGGTCCAGGATTTAAAAAACGATTAGCAAAAACAGAAGAGGAAGCTAATGATTTATTTTTTAAATTACAAAGAAGAATATTTGCTGGAACAGGACTATCTCCTTTTGAAGGTCAGAAAGAACAAATGAAAGCAATGGGTGATGAGGCTAAAAATGTCATGAACGACTTTCTAAATAGTGAACGAGTACAAAAAGCTGTTGCTGAAAAAGAAGAGGATGAGCGTGGAGAGAGGATGTTACAGAGGGATTTAGAAAGAATTGAAAAGAGAAAACAGGCACAAGAAAAACTAGCTGATGTGATAGTTCAACAACTTGGTAAGTTTGGCCAAATACAATCACAAGCTTTTGATGCACAGATTAAAAGATTAGACACTGAAAGAGACATTATCTTAAACAATGATAATCTTACATCACAAGAAAAAGATAGATTGTTGAAAGAAAATGATAAGCAGTCTAGAAAAATAAGAATTCAACAAATAAAGTTTGAAAGAGATATGCACATGATAGAAATGTCTATGGAGCTTGCTAAACTGGCACTGCAAGGAAAGACATTATTAGCTGGAATAATCGGTACAGGAGCTAAACAAACAGCTGAAGCTACTGGTTCTATAAGTAGATTTTTGACAGATTTAGGTCCTGTTGCTGGTCCTATAGCTTATGCTGCAATGATAGGTGGTGTAATAGCACAAATAATAACTGCAAGAAGAAAAGCAGAACAGCAAATAAAAGCATTATCAGGTCCTTTAGCTGGTGTAAGTTCTGGAGGTGGTGGTTCAGCTACTGTTTCAGCTCCATCCTTCAACGTAGTAGGTGCAACACAAACAAGTCAACTAGCTCAAACTATTGCTGGTTCAGAAGATAAACCATTAAGAGCTTACGTTGTAGCATCTGATGTGTCAACAGCTCAAGAACTTGAACGTAGTACGATAGAAGGAGCATCAATAGGATAATAAAACAAAATAGACCGAGTAGGGTTATTTAGATATGGAGAAAATAATAGAACTTATTATAGACGAAGAAAACGAGATTAGTGGTATTGAAGCTATCTCTGTCGTTGAAAACCCAGCAATAGAAGAAGACTTTATTGCATTAAAAGAACATAAAGATATTAAACTTGCAGAAGTAGATGCAGAACAAAGGATTCTTATGGGTCCTGCACTTATTCCTAATAAGAAGATATTTAGAAAAGGAGAAGAAGATGATTACTATATATACTTCTCTGAAGATACAGTTAGAAAAGCATCTGAATTATTCTTTATTAAAAGCAAACACCAAAACTCTACATTTGAACATTCATTTGAATTAAGTGACATGTCTGTAGTAGAATCTTGGTTAATAGAAGACCCTAAAAATGATAAAGCGTCTGCTTATGGATTTGACCTGCCAAAAGGAACTTGGATGGTTTCTATGAAAGTATTAAATGATAATGTGTGGAAAGCGGTAAAAGCGGGAGAAGTAAAAGGATTTTCTATAGAAGGATATTTTGCAGA
>ERZ891134.1937-NODE-1937-length-13059-cov-6.197324_pt1 | contig 13059 bp, 9 predicted proteins | sample MGYA00520888_ERZ891134 | MGnify/ENA primary metagenome ERZ891134 (study PRJEB32303, sample SAMEA104408692) | aquatic metagenome | biome: Brackish water; feature: Coastal; material: water | place: Baltic Sea | collected 2014-10-23 | depth 10 m ... | reverse complement strand
CCCGCCTGAGCTTGTGATTCGGCGCAAACACCCCGTGGTAGCGGTGTCGGTGCTTTCGCGGCGGCGGCACGAGGTCCGCCAAACGATCGAGAAACTCAAACGGCGTGAGGTCGACAACGCCGTTGGCCCCCCCCGCTCGTGCGACACCTCGCGGATTGCCTGGGCCACGCGAATGGCCCATCCGAGCCTTCTACTCGTAGCGGAGCGCCTCGATCGGGTCGAGCCGGCTCGCCCGCCAGGCGGGGTAGTAGCCGAAGAAGATGCCGACCACGCCGGCAAACACGATCGCGATTGCCGCAGCCGGCAGCGAGATCACCACCGGCCAGTCGGTGCCGCTGCTCCAGGTGTTGATCGCGAGGGTCACGCCAGCGGCGCCAGCCACACCCAGCCCAAAGCCGATCAGGCCCCCGGTGGCCGCCAGCAGCATCGACTCGGCGAGAAACTGCCGCAGGATGTCGCGGCTGCGGGCCCCCATCGCCATGCGGATGCCGATCTCGCGGGTCCGCTCGGTCACCGACACGAGCATGATGTTCATGATGCCCACGCCACCGACCAGCAGCGAGATCCCGGCAATCGAGGCGAGCATTGCGGTCATGATCCCGGTGACCACGCCGAGGGCCGCGGCGATCTCGGTGGTGTTTTGCACCTGAAAATCGTTTGGCTGCCCCGGCGGAATCCGATGCCGGTCGGCCAGCAGCCCGCGGATCGACTCGGTCGTCGTTTCCATCGAGTCGACACTGCGGCCTGAGACGAGGATCGCATGCACATCCTTAAAGCCGCTGCCAATCAGCCGCTTGCGGGCGCTCGTGTAGGGCAGGAGCACGACGTCGTCTTGATCGGCCCCCACCATATTCGCCCCCTTCCGCTCCAGCACGCCGATCACGCGGTGCGGGATGTTGCGAATCCGCACGGTCGCCCCGAGCGGATTGCGGGTCTGAAAGAGCCGTTCGGTCACCGTCTGCCCCAAGACGCAGACCTTCTCCGCTCCATTCACATCCCGCTGCGTGAAGAAGCCACCGGCCCGCACGCCCCAGTTGCGGACCAGCAGGTAGTCGGCCCCCACCCCGTAGATCTCCTTGGGGTTCCAGTTGGTGCGGCCATAGATCACCTGGGCGACCGCGCCAACCAGCGGGGTGACCGCCAGCACGCCGTCGCACTCCTCGGCGATCGCTTCCGCATCTTCGGCGGTCAGACTCGGCAGCGGCCCCTGCCGCACGCCCGAGCGGTCGCCCGTGCCGGGGATCACCACGATCACGTTGGTGCCGAGGGCCGCAAACTGGCCCTGGATCAGCCGCCCCGCGCTCTGCCCCACCGACACAAGTGTGGTCACGGCCGCGATCCCGATCACCACGCCGAGCACCGTCAGCCCGGCCCGCAGCGGCTGTCGCGACAGGGCCCGCGCGGCAATTCCAAACGTGGCCATGTCGCCCTCCGTCAGCTGTCGTCGCGAACCCCCACGACCAGGGCCAGCCCCTCGTCGATGTCGCCGGCAATCACCTCAGTCGTGCGGTAGTCGCTGAGGCCCGTTTCTACCGCGACCGCCTTGAGCAGGCCGTTTTCCTCCACCCACACATGCCGGCGGCGATCCTCCTCGGCCTCCGCCCGGCTCTCGGCATCGGGCTGCACCGCCGAGGAGCTGCGAAGATCTGCGAGCACCTCCTCGCCATCGAGGATCGGCAGGTCTTCCTCGCGGACATGCTCACGCTTGGGGAAAAACCGCAGAGCGGCGTTGGGGACCCGCAGCACGTCGGTGCGGGTGTCGATTTCGAAGGAGATGTCGGCGGTCATGCCGGGCAGCAGCTTGAGCTCGGAATTGGCTGCCGACAGGACGACCGGGTAGGTGACCACGTTTTGCAGCGTGTCGGAGTTGAGCCGCACCTGCTCGATCTCACCGGAAAACATTTCGCCGGGATAGGCGTCGACGGTAAACCGCACCGGCCGGCCGCTCTCCCGGCTCGTGCGGATGCGGCCGATGTCGGCCTCATCGACCGCGGCAAAGATCCGCACCCGCTCCCGCATGTCGGGAGCGATCACAAACAGCTCGGGCGTTTGAAACTGGGCGGCCACCGTCTGGCCACGGTCGATCTTGCGATCGATCACGATGCCCGACACGGGGGCCACGATGCGGGTGTAGTCGAGGTTGGCCTTGGAGTTGCCGAGATTGGCCTCCGCCTGGCGGACCGCAGCCTCCGCCACCTCGATTTCCGCCTCCTTCGCCATCCGCGAGAAGGTCACCTCGTCGATTTCGGCATCGGGAATCGACGTAGGGCTGCGGGCCTTGGTGGTCTTGGCCCGCTCCTCGTCTTTCTTCGCATGCTCGAGCATCGCCTCGGCCCGCTGCAGCTCGGCCTTGCGGGCGGCCAGGGCGGCCTCGTCGCGGGCGACGTTCGACTGGTAGAGCCGCGGATCGATCTCCGCCAGCAGGTCGCCCGCCTCAACCTCGTCGTTGAAATCGGCCTCGAGGGTCACGATCGTGCCCGACACAAACGCCCCCACATGCACCGACTCCACCGGCTCAATCGTGCCGGTGGCGTTGATCACCTCGGTGACAGGCCCTCGTTCGGCCGTCTGGGTGCGAAACGTGGGCCGGTTTGCCGCCTCGATCGATTCCAGGAGCGGCTTGTAGAAGGCAACGCCCCCAGCCACGAGCCCCGCGAGCACCACCAGTGTTATCAGCAGACGCATCGCTGCCCCTTCCCGCTCTTTGCCTCCATGACACCTGTGTGAGAGGATACGCCGGGTGCGGCTGGCATGGAAAGCCAGTCCGGCACGATGAGGATCGCTGAGCCGCACGCTGCTCAACACACGCCTGTCCTTTTGATCGGAGATCGCTATGCGAGTTCTGGCCGTTCTGCTCACCGCCGCGGTATCGTTGGCGTCGATCGCTCAGTCGGCAGACGACTGGCCGCGTTTCCGAGGGCCGGCGGGCCGAGGCGTGGTGGCTGAGGTCGCGGGCGTCCCCACGGAATGGTCGCCCGAAGCCAACCTCGCCTGGAAAACGCCCCTCCCCGGGCCCGGCGCTTCGAGCCCGATCATCGTCGATGGCCGCGTGTTTGTGACCTGCTACTCCGGCTACGGCCTGACCCAGGAAGATCCCGGCGACATCGACCAGCTGATGCGGCACCTCGTCTGCGTCGACCTCGCGACCGGTGAAAAGCTCTGGCAGGCCGACGTGAAGGCCGCATTGCCGGAAGATCCCTATTCGGGCATTGGCGTGACGGCCCACGGCTACGCCTCCCACACCCCGGTCTCTGACGGCAGCCGCGTGGTTGCCTTCTTCGGCAAGAGCGGAGTGCATGCCTTCGACCTCGACGGCACGCCGCTGTGGCAGGTGAGTGTCGGCATGGAGTCGGATCCCACCCGCTGGGGCTCGTCGTCCAGCCCGATCATCTACGACGGCACCGTGATCGTGACCGCATCGGCCGAGAGCCAGTCGATCATCGGCCTCGATGCCGAGACCGGCAGCGAGGTCTGGCGGCAGGAGGCAGCCGGGCTGGATGGCATGTGGGGCACGCCCACGCTGGTTGCGATCAACGACGACCGCACCGATCTGGTGATGTGCGTGTCGCGAGAACTGTGGGGCCTCGATCCGGCGAGCGGTAAGCTCCGCTGGTTTGCCAAGGCGACCGACGCCGAGCAGGCCTACGCCAGCCCAATCGTCGACGGCACGCGGGTGTTTGCCTTCACAGGCCGCGGCGGCGGCAGCGTGGCGGTTGACGCCGGCGGCACAGGCGACGTGACCACGACCAACACCGTCTGGAACGGTGGCGACACAACGGCGTTTGCCTCAGCGGTGCAGCACGACACGGGCATCTACCTTGTGGCCCGCAACATTCTCACCCGCATCGATTCCGCGACCGGAGAGCGGATCGGCCAGACCCGGCTCCGCGGCGCCCGGGCAACCGGCGGCCGTTTCGGCTCGCTCGACTATCCGTCGCCCATCGTTGTCGGTGACACGCTCTACTCGCTCAACGGCAGCGGGCAGATGTTTGTGTTTGCGCTCACTGAGGATGGCCCCAAGCAGATTGCTGTCAACGAGGTGGCCCGCCCTGCCGAGGAGTTTCGCGGCACGCCTGCTGTCAGCGACGGCAAGCTGGTGATGCGAAGCTCCGCCCATCTCTACTGCGTGACCGACAAGGGCGACGAGGTCGTGCAGACCGAGCCGGCTGCCGAACCGGAGCCGGAGGACGAGCAGCCGGCGGAAGCGAACGGCCGGGGCGGCCCCGGAGGCCAACGCGGCGGTGGGGGCCAGCAGAACCGCTTCGACCCGGCAGCGATGTTCAACCGCATGGACACCGACAGCGACGGGGCGGTCACCGCAGCCGAACTTGAAGGCAACCCGATGGCCGACCGGCTGATGACCCTCGACAGCAATGGCGATGGCAAGGTTTCGCTCGACGAGTTTCAAAATGGCATGGCCAACCTGTTTCGCCGAGGAGGCGGGGGCGGCGGCCGGGGCGGCGAAGGCCCCGAACGGGGAGACCCTCGGCCACAGCGTCCGCAGCGGCCTGAGCTGGCAGGCTGATCTGCAGGCGGCTGGGGCTCAGGCAAGCCAGTGAACGCCTGATGCCTCCCGCTCGTCGACCAGCCCTGCGGCGATTTTCTCCACCGCGTCGCTCCGCAGCGGCCTGACGCCGGCGTTTCGCAGCACCGTTTCAAAGGCTCGCTCATCAAGCCGCTCAACGATCGCGTCAGCGAGCGCGGTGGTGATCCCGGCGACCTCATAGAGACCGATGCGTCCTCGATACCCGGTGCTTCGGCAGGCGGGGCAGCCTTCCGGCCGGAAGAGCTCTGCCGGCCGCGGCACACCGGCCTCGTCGCAGAGCTGCAGAAACGCCTCCGAGGGAAGCTCCGGCCTGCGACACGCGGTGCAGAGCCTCCGCACAAGCCGCACATTGACCACGCCCGTCAGGTTGGCTGCCAGCGTGTGCGGGGCAAGCCCCATGCTCAGCAGCCCAGCGACAGTCGAGGCCACCGAGCGAGCATGCAACGTGGAGAGCACGTAGCGGCCGCTGTTGGCCGCCTGCATCGCCACCTTGGCGGTTTCGGCATCCCGTACCTCGCCGACATAGACCACATCGGGGTCCATCCGCAAGATGGCCCTCAGCCCTGCCGCAATGGAAAGCCCGTGCTTCTCGTCAGCCGAGAGCTGCCGCATGAAGGGAACGGCCACCTCCACCGGGTCTTCGATCGAGACCATGTTTCGCTCAACCGAGGCGAGCGACTCCAGCATCGAATAGGCGAGCGTTGTCTTGCCGGAGCCCGTGGGGCCGCTGATCGCCACAAGGCCTTCCACGGTGCGGACCATCCCACGGATGGCTTCAAGGTGCCCTGCCGAGAGCCCCAGGTCGTCCAGTGGGAGAAACACGCGGCTGCGAATCAGCAGCCGCAGCGACACAGCTTCCCCTCCGGCCACAGGCGATGTGGTGATCCGCACCTCCGTGTCATCGATCGCCTCCGGCAGCCGCAGCCGCCCTTCCAGGGGCCGAAACGAGGTGGCGATATCGAGGCCCGCGAGCGTCTTGAGCCGATTGATCAGATGCTGCGCCACAGGTGTTTCCAGCCCGCAGTAGGTGACGAGCCTCCCGTCAATCCGCATCCGCACCAGATACTTCACGTCGCTGACGGGATCGATGTGGATATCGGTGGCGGCCAGCCGGCGGCCACGGTCGATCAGGTCGAGCGCGGGCGACTCCAGGCTGATCGGCTCTTCAACAAAGTCGGGGCCATCATCTGCGGCACCCTGCGGATCGTCACCATTTTTGATCACCACCACAGGGCACGGCGAATCCCGGAGCACCCGATCCGCCACACTGCCCAAGGCGAGCCGTCGCAGGCCGCTGCGGCCATGCGTGCCCACCACCACCAGGTCGTTCCCGGCCTCGCGGGCGTAGGCGACGATCGCTTCAGCAGGCCGCCCCACCCGCACTTCTTTGACGGTCTTGAGCGCAAGCTCGGCATCCGCGCTGATCACCCCAGCGAGCCGCTCCAGGCTGTGCCGTCGCTCATCGGCAAGCTGCCCGGAGGATCGATCAGCCGGCGGAATCACATGCAAAAGATGCAGCCGAGCTCCCGACTCCATCGCCAGCCTGGCCGCATGGGCGACCGCCGCCGCACTCGACGCACTGAAGTCGGTCGCCACAAGAATCTCGCGATGCGCGTCGCCCATGGAACCCTCGTCTGTCTGCATGAAACAAAGCCCATCCCCAATGAAAAGAAGGTTATCATCATGTGGGGGGCGATCGCCCAGTCGATTCTGATCCCGAGCCCAGGAAAGCCATGCGGCCACTGTTTCGTATTTCCATCTGTCTCCTCGCCGCTCTTTTCGTTCTCGTGGGTCTGCGGCCTGGAAGGGCTGCCACGCCGCGGGAGCCTGCGCTCCAGGCAGCCCGCCGAGCAACCACGTTTCTCGTGGAGCAGGTCGCCAGTCACGGCGGCTACGTGTGGCGCTATAGCGACGACCTCGCGCTGCGTGAAGGCGAGGGCGTGGTCGACGAGACCACACTCTGGATCCAGCCGCCTGGCACGCCCGCTGTCGGCGAGGCGTTTGTGCGGCTGTTTGAAGCCACCGGCGACCCGCTGTTTCGCGACGCCGCCTTGGCAGCCGCTGACGCGCTGCGGCTGGGGCAGATGCGGTCGGGTGGATGGCAGGCGAGCATCGAGTTTGAGCCTGAGCGACGCCAGAGGTGGGCCTACCGCTTCGAGAAGCCCGCTCCGAAGCAGAAGGACCAGTCGAGCCTCGACGATGACAAGACGCAGTCGGCCATCCGCTTCCTGATCAGGCTCGACCGGGCTCTCGGGTTTGAGCATGCCGCGGTTCACGACACCGTGACCTACGCCCTCGACGGGCTGTTGGAAAACGGGCAGTTCGCCAACGGCGGCTTTCCGCAGGTCTGGTCAAGCAACTCCGCCGATGCCACCGACCCCGGCACGCCAGCTCGCTACCCCACCGAGTGGTCGCGAGAGTATCTGGGACACCAGGAGTACTGGAGTCAGCCCACGCTCAACGACAACCTGATGACCGATGTGATCGCCACGCTTTTTCTCGCTGCCGACGCCTACGACGAGCCCCGCTACCGCGACGCCGCCCTGCGTGCAGCCGACTTCCTACTACGTGCTCAGATGCCCGAACCGCAGCCCGCCTGGGCTCAGCAATACAACGCCAAGCTGCAGCCCATCTGGGCCCGCAGGTTCGAGCCGCCAGCGATCGCTGGTGGTGAATCGCAAGCGGTGATCGCAACCCTCCTTGAGGTCTCTCTCCGCACGGCGGATCAGCGCTATCTCGCCCCGATCCCGCGGGCTCTTGACTACCTGGAAGCGTCGCTGCTCCCCAACGGTCGCTTGGCGAGGTTCTACGAGCTCGAAACCAACACGCCGCTCTTTTTCACCCGCAGCTACGAGCTGACCTACGACGACTCCGACCTTCCCACCCACTACAGTTTCACCGTGTCGTCACGGCTGCCAAAACTCCGTCGCGACTACGACGCGCTCTGCCAGTTCAGCCCCGACGAGCGGATCGCCGCGGCCGCCCGCGCCAGCGACTTCCGGGCTCCAGTGAAAAAGGTCTCGGAGAAAGTGGTACGAACCATCATCGACGCGATGGACGATCGCGGAGCCTGGGTCACAAACGACGGCCTTCGCTACCACAAGCAACCAGGCCCGGTTATCGACATGCGGGTGGCAGCATCGCACCTGACCACCCTCGCAGCCTTCCTCTCGGCGTCCCACGCTGCCGAGTGACGCGGCTGGGCCCACGTCGCTCACCCCCGCGGCGATTTTGCTCTACTGGGAACGCCACAGCAACAGTTCGGCGACACCGTCGATCTTCACGCCCTGAAGCCCTGATGGCCCACCGCAGTTGCTCGCGGACTTCTCACAATTTGAGTGTCGGGCAAGCCTGTATAAGGAGGCCGTGAGCGGCAGCCCGTGTGCAAACGAGCTGTCGCTGCCGCCGTCATTCGGAGAACATCGATGCGTCTGAATCGTCTTGCCACGTGGATCCTCTGCTGCCTGGCACTGGCCTGCGGGAGCCAAGCCCCTGCCCACGAGCCGACGCCCGATCCAGTGCTCTCCTACAGCTTTGCCAAGCAGCATGTCTCCACAGACGACGCTGGCCAGCCCACGCTCAGCCCGCAGTTCGGCCCCACCGTCATGCTCGGCGGCAAACCGTTGCCCGAAGACGAAGCGATCGTTGGCCTGCGATTCGCTGGCCTCGAGGAGTGTCATCAGGTGACCGCTGAAAGCGAGGAGGCTCGCTCTTTGCTCCCGCACCGCGACTTCACGATCTCTGCCTGGGTGACCGTCGACCATCCGATGAGCTGGGGCGGCATCTTCTCGGCCCTGCAAGACAATGGCGAAGCCGAAAAAGGCCTCGTGCTCGGCTACGACAACGAGCGGTTTTACGTGGGCCTGGCCACCGAAGGCGGCTCCGACGACGACGGCACCATCGAGTATCTGCGGAGCACCACGCCCTACGCGAAGAGCCGTTGGCACCATGTCGCCGCCACCTACGACGGCGAAACCCTCATGCTCTACGTCAACGGCGAGCCGACAGCCCGGTCAGACGCCCAGTCGGGCGAGATCGTCTGGCCAGACGACCTCGGCATCTGGCTCGGTGGCTACCGCGACGTGAATGAGTGCAACGTCCATCAGGGCCGCATCGGCAGCGTGAAGCTGTTCCACCTGTGCGCGAAGCCAAGCTGGGTGGCTCATGAGTTTGAGCATGGGGCTGACCTGGTCGCGCTGCCTGCCGACGGCCCGGCCGCTCTGCCGCTTCCGCTCGACGCAACGCCCGAAATGATCATCAAGCCCTACCTGCAGTGGGGCACGGCCGACTCGATGACGATCATGTGGGAGACCGCCCATGCCTGCCGCGGCATTGTCCGCTACGGCCTGGATGCCGAGTGCGGGCAGGAAGTTCGCGAGGCAGAGCCCCGCACGATCCATGAGGTGACGATCACCGGCCTCACCCCCGACATGCTCTACTACTACAACACGCTCTCTCCAGCGGAGAGCCAGGGCGACGACGTCTCCGCTGCCGACTCGTTGCCGACGGATGTCCGCACGTTCCAGACCGCGGCCGGCCCGGACGATCCTGTCGCCTTCACTGTGATCTGCGATAGCCAGGCTCAGCCGGAGGTGGTCAAGCGGGTCGCCGAAGCGATGTGGGAGTTTCGCCCGCAGTTTGCCCTGCTTGGCGGCGATCTGGTGACCACAGGCACCAACAAAAAGCACTGGACCGAGCACTACTTCCCCAACATGGATCCGCTCGCCAGCCGCGTGGTGGTCTATCCCGTGCTCGGCAACCACGAGCAAAACGCCACCCACTACTACAACTACATGCACCTGCCGGAGCCGGAGTATTACTACACCTTCCGTCGCGGCAACATCCAGTTTTTCATGATCGACAGCAACAAGTCAGTGGCCCCCGGCAGCGAGCAGTATGTGTGGCTCGATGAGCAGCTGGCCGCCTCCGATGCCCGCTGGAAGATCTGCATGCACCACCACCCGCCCTTCTCTTCCGACGACGACTACGGCAACGACTGGAAGAGGCCGCTCTCGCAGATGACCTTCGGCGACACCAATGCCAAGCAGCTTGTGGCTCTCTACGACAAGCATGCGGTCGATATCGTCTGGAACGGCCACATCCATTCCTATGAGCGGAGCTGGCTGCTGCGGGGCGGCAAGCCGGTCACCGAGGATGGCACGCTCTACATGATCACCGGCGGCGCCGGCGGCCACCTGGAAACCTTCGGCCCCTACCGGCCGGCCTTTCAGCACCGCGTCCGCCGCGGCCACCACTTCTCCTACGTCACCTGCTTCGGCGACACCCTCGACATCAAAGCCTTCGACGATGCAGGCCAGCTCTTCGACCACGCGGTGCTGAAGAAGCCCTAAGCCCGGGAAGACGGAATCCGGCCCACAGAGCGGGCGTGCGGTGGCCGCGTTCCCAAAAGCTGCGGTGATGACGATGATGGGGAGATCATCTGCCCTCCCCGAAAATCCATCCCGCATGTACGACCTGATCGGCGACATCCACGGCCACGCCGACCCCCTGCAACGGCTTCTGCACACCCTGGGCTACACCCGCCGTGCGGGCGTCTATCGCCATCCAGAGCGGCAGGCGATTTTTCTCGGTGACTTCATCGACCGTGGCCCGATGATCAGCGAAACGCTTGACATCGTTCGCCCCATGGTGGAAGCGGGCCATGCCCTGGCGGTGATGGGCAACCATGAGCTCAACGCGCTGGCGTTTCACACGGCCCATCCGACCGACAGTGGCAACCACCTGCGGCCCCACAACGAGAAAAACGCTCGGCAGCACGCCGAAACCGTGCGGCAGCTCTCTGGTGATGCGATGGAGGCTGCTCTCGGCTGGTTTCGCACCCTGCCGCTCTGGCTCGACCTCGACGGGCTGCGGGTGGTGCATGCCTGCTGGGATGACGCGCGGATGTCAGCCATCAACGGGCCGATCACCGACGCCTTTCTGCAGGAAGCCTGCCTGCCCGAAGGCAGCCTCTTCGAGCCGGTCGAAGCGATTCTCAAGGGAAAGCAGATCCGCCTGCCTGCCGGCACCACCTTCCGCGACAAAGACGGCCACGAACGGTCGCTTGCGCGGGCGAAGTGGTATGAGCCGCCGGAGGGCCACACCTTCGGCAGCTACGCGATGGCCAGCGAGCCGATTGAGTCTGAGGCGCCGCTGCCTGACGAGGTGCTGGCAACCGCAGCTCCCTACCCCGCAGCGGCCAAGCCGGTCTTCGTGGGCCACTACTGGCTCAGCGGGCCAGCCCCCTCACTGCTCCGCTCCAATGTCGCCTGTGTCGACTGGAGCGTGGCCAGGGGCGGCTTCCTCTGCAGCTACCGCTGGGACGGCGAACAGACGCTCTCGCCCGAGAAGTTTGTCTGGACTCGCTAAAGCCATGCTCCGGCACCGGCCTTAGAGCATGATGAACGCGCCCATCGGCCCGATACCAATCGATGTCCGCCGCTGCGGCACGTCGGAGAATGGCAGAGACCCGCCACCCGAGCGGTAGGGCGAATGGGAGGGGGCCGCACGCTGTCGGGCTGCTGCCTCCCGCGATGCCGCCGACGTGGCCTGCCGACCGGCGGCGGCCCGATCGACCATCGTTGCCTGGCGAGACTCCACTCCCTGCTGCCGCTGCTGCAGGCTCGCCCGCAGTGAATCGATCCTTTGGATTTCCTGCCACAGCTGGGCAGCGTTCATGTCCAGAATGTTGGGCACATTCCTCAGCGCCTGTGCTCGCCTGGCGTCGGACATGGCCGAGAGATACTCGCCGAGCCACGCCTTCGCATCCCGGGATTGCGGGGAGTCGAGCAGCTGGAGCTTGGCCGAGATGGAGTCGAGCAGGTATTCAAGCTCATACGACGACATCGCAGCGACCCGCTCGTTGAACTGCAGTTTGATCGCTTGAACCTCCGCCGGAGAGTAGATCGACTGGGTTGTCAGCCAGCCACCAAACTCTGTGACGGCTTGTTGCCACCTCGAGCTATGCAGCAGGTCAGACTTGCGGGCCAGTTCACCTGCGGCATCGTCGGCCACGGCTTGTTCGGCCGCCCTTGCCGAGAAACAAGACACAGGCATGACGAGGGCAGCGGCTGTCAACCAGCAGGCCGCCGTGGACAGTGTGAAAACGATGCGGGTCGTGGTCATTCTCCATCTCCATGTGCCGTCCGGACCCAGGTTGCCTTTGTCGGCAGGCCATCGTTGCCCTCAAGTGCCTCAGGCAGTACCCGCCAGACGCACCGACCTTCGCCGTCGTAGGTGTAGATGCTGACGGCGGTCTCGCGGCGGCCGGTCGGCAAGACGGCCGTCCGCATGGCGACCCATGAGCCGCCATCGCGAAACCAGGTCGCCTCACTTCGGCTCCCGTCCGACGAGAAACTCCAAGAGCGAATCCGACGAACGTCGGGATCCCAGCCAATCTGCTGGTGGATCTCCAAGAAACCCTCGCCATCGGCTCCTTCGCCATCAACGAGAGGCACCCGAGCCTCGCGAATAAGAAACATGCGGCCGGCATCCCAGCGAACCCGCATCTCCATCGCGGAAGCGGCTTTCTTGTCTGCCGAGGCATCGCTTTCGGCGGCCTCAACCTCAAGTTTCCAACTGCCGACCATCCAGTCGAGGTCAGCGAGCATGTCCTCGCCTGCAGGCAACGGCTGCTCAGCCTCTCGCACGCTAGCGAGCTTCCACGTCGCCTCCTGACGAACCCAGACAGCCGAAAACCAGCCTTCGATGGGATTCTGCATGCCTGGGAGGATGGCGTCGACAGAGCCGTCTTCGATCGCGACGTCGGGCGTGATGAAACGCACCCGCGATTCTCCAAAGCGAAACTCGGGGCGGGGACCACTCGCCACCCCTGCCGTGAGAGCCTTCGGGTCTTGGGCCAACAGGCGGTTTCCCCAGCTGTCGACAATGTCGCCCTCGGCGGTCCAAGCAGCTTGAATGGCTTCTTCATCGGCTCTGGCAAGTGCCTCGCGGTAGGCAGCCGCCGCCGCCCGGATCGCAGCAACATCAGCCGCTGCAGCTTCCGACGGCGTTTCCCAGGCGAGCGTCGCCGTTTGGAAACTGGCAGCCGCCACGACGGCCAAGGCGATCCTCCCAAGATGAGGCACGACGTTCCGACCTCTGACGTCCCGACCTCTGATGCTCTCCAGAAGACCGATGACGGCGAAGAAATGCGGCATGGGAGCCCCTCAAAATGGCCAAAGAACCGAGCGTCGCTGGAGCGTATCCTGGCCGACTTCTTCTGTCCAATCGCACGAACCGCCACGCCGACGTCGCCAACCTCGCACCCCCTTCGAGGCATCTCCACTCGCGACGTCTCCGCTCCAGCCTGGCAGAGCGACGGCGAACCAAAAGGAACCGCGGCAACTTGCTTCCCGCTCCCGGCGGCGATAGCCTTCCCAGTCCTTTTCTCCTCTCGTCTGCAACGACGCGTTTCACCTGAAACAACGCGTCCTCCAACTGGATAGCGAGTTCTCCAGATGACCCTGCGAAAACTTCCGGTCGCCCTGCTCGTCGCTTTGGCTCTGGTCGGC
>ERZ891134.1920-NODE-1920-length-13146-cov-23.715835_pt1 | contig 13146 bp, 8 predicted proteins | sample MGYA00520888_ERZ891134 | MGnify/ENA primary metagenome ERZ891134 (study PRJEB32303, sample SAMEA104408692) | aquatic metagenome | biome: Brackish water; feature: Coastal; material: water | place: Baltic Sea | collected 2014-10-23 | depth 10 m ... | reverse complement strand
GAACCTGGAATGCTTCATCACACCTTTGATCAAGATCCTGAAGACCCACAAGCGTTTGTGTGGTCAGAGGTCTATGCCAATGACGAGGCATTTGCAAAAGCATGCTGAACTTGGTGATGGCTTCAGCATCGAGGTTTATGGAACTGTTGGAGATGACTGCAGAAAACTGATGGAGTCTTTCGGACTTCCACTCAAAATTTATGAATCTAAGCTTGGATATAGAAGAGTTTAAACGGAAATAACAAGGCAGCTTCAAGACTTTAAATAAATAACAAAACAAGCCATTTTTAATTCCCAATCGTAACAATCGCTTCTTTATTTTTCCACCAGACCCAATCTCGAATCGGTGGAGTGTCACGGAGCTGCTCGCGCGTGAGGCCGAGCCTCAATTTCATCGATGCTCCGAGGAGTACATCAAGCATCTCTTCGCCATTGGCACAGGCAGCAAGAGCCTCATTGGTGCGTTGGGCACCATCAAGGGCGTTCACGAGCAAGCTCACGCGACGAGCCACTGGCAATGATCGTGGATCCACACCAAGTTCACAAGGGCCATAAGGGTAAGCATTTTTACGCATCGCATTCGTACAAGTAAAGGGAATTAATGTGATTAGGCCATCTGCTGTTTGGCATGCCATCACTCACGGGCAAGCACTGGGTGATCGGTGACGTGCATGGTTGTTATCAGCCACTGCAGCGGCTACTCAGTGTTTTGCCGAAGAGTGATCACCTCGTGTTTTGCGGAGATGTCATCAACCGCGGGCCTGATACCGCGTCCACCATGCAGTTGGTTTGGTCCTTGGTCACCGCTGGACAGGCAACTTGGCTGCGGGGAAATCATGAGCAGGCACGACTCCAAACCCTCAAGGAACCTGAAGGAAGCAGTCCCAACCCATGGCTCATGCGTCTCCAACATCTCCCTACTGTGTTTTGGGGACACGGCTGGGTAGCGACCCATGCAGGATTTGATTCCAACGGTCATCCCGACCTGACCATTCGTGAGCCCTTCTGGGAGCATTACGACGGAAGCCATGGACTTGTGGTGATTGGTCATACCCCCCGACCTGATGTGGAGCGTCATGGCCGGATCGTGATGGTGGATACGGGTGCGGTGTATGGAGGAAAACTCTCGGCGTACTGCCCAGAGACTGCAGCTGTTGTGCAAGTGGAGGGAGTTCGGGAATCAACAGCTGCTCCACGAAACCTGACGGCTCCATCGCTGCAGGCAGATCGTTGTTAACGGTTTACCGCAGCAATCGCACAGAGTTTCTGGCAACGCTTCTGGCTCAAACGCTGACGCTTGACCCACCGGGTCCGTTTGAGGAGCTGGAAATTGTCGTCAATACCTGGCCCACAAGCCGATGGCTCGGCGAGCAGCTTGCCAAAGCCAACGGCATTAGCGCTCTGGTGCGTTTTCCCTTTCCTGGATCGCGCTTACGCCAGCTGGTGCGCTGCATCTTGGATCTCGATCCAACCACTGAAGATCCTTGGCGCGCAGAACGACTGGTTTGGTCTGTTTTAAAAGTGCTCCCCGCTCTTCTCGACCACCCCAGCGCTGAAAGCCTGAAACTCTGGTGGGAACAACACGCAAGCGTTTCTGGACGGCTCAATCGTGATCATTGGCAACTGGCGCGCTGCCTCGCCGATGCTGTGGATGACTACGCCCTTTATCGACCACAGGAACTGAGCCAATGGATTGAGGGCCATGGAGACGCTGATCTGCCGGCCCATTTGCACTGGCAACCACAGCTCGTTCGCGCCCTTGCAGCACTTCTCCCCTGTGATCCCTTTGGTCTTCAGGTGCACAAGGCCGTTCAACGTCTGCGGGAAGGAGATGTTTCGGCCGCCGCTCTACCGCCTCGATTGCGCCTGTTTGGCATCAGCAATCTCGCCCCGGTGCAGGTGGAACTCCTGCAAGGCCTCTCAGGCCTGATGGCTGTCGAGCTCTATCTACTCACGCCATGCCCAGATCTATGGCAACGCTCCGAACAAAGGCGAAGAAGCCTCGGACAAGCGTGGAACACCCCACCCGATGGGCCCTGGCTCCTGGAATCGCCAAGACTGGAGGCGATTTTGGGACGTATGGGGGCTGAGTTTCAGTTGCTTTTGGAAGGCAACGGAGACTGCTTGCTCGGCCAATGGGATCAGGGCGATCTCTTCGCCGCACCGATTCAGATCGCTGCATCCGAACAGCGGCCAGCCACGCTCTTAGAACAAGTGCAACAACAGTTGGTGGATGGAAGTGCGCCACCTCTCACCCCTGTTGATCACGACAGCTCATTGCGCTTTTTGGCCTGTGCAGGTCCGTGGCGCGAGGTCCAACTGGTTCGCGATCAGATCCTGCAATGGCTGGCCTCTGATCCAAGCCTGGAGCCACGCGATGTCTTGGTGATGACGCCGGATGTAGAGCGCTACGCCCCGCTCCTCAGCTCCGTCTTCGGTGATCATGACGCCACTGGGATCAGCATTCCCTGGCGACTCACCGACCGAAGCCAACAGAACACCCCAGGACTGAGCCAAGGGTTTATGGCCCTTTTGAGACTGGCCAGTGAGCGCTTCACGGCATCCGGTTTAGAGGCTCTTCTGGCGAACCCAGCTCTCCAAGCCCTTCAAGGCATCACGGCCACAGATGCCGTACGCATCACCCAGTGTCTCCAGCAGACCGGCTTCCGTTGGGGGGTGGATGGCAAGGAGCGGGGAGGCGATGACACCCATAGCCTCAGCTGGTGTCTTGATCGCTGGCTGCTTGGCCTCGTGCTGCCTGCCGAGCCAGGTCTCGCTCCTGGTGGCTGTGCTCCCTTCCAAGGAGGTCTCACCATTCAGCAGCTCGAACAATGGTGGCCGCTCCTGGATGGACTAGCGCAATGGATCATTCGCCTACGTCAACCCCACAGTCCCAGCGCTTGGACCACGCAGTTAAATCAGCTTCTCCAGCATCTCTACGGCGATGGAGGGGACTGGGCCTGGGAGCAACAAGCGATCGTCGAAGCACTCGACACGATGCAGCAACAGGCCTCTGCGTGCACTCTTGACCTTGATCTCTCCGTTGTGGTCTCGATTCTTGATGAGGCCCTCTCCGCCGATAGCGGTCGCTTTGGACACCGCAGTGGTGCCCTCACAATCAGTGCTCTTGAGCCGATGCGGGCGATTCCCCATCGGCTGATCGTGCTGATGGGGCTTGATTCGCAAGGCTTTCCACGTCAGCGGGAACGCCCTGGCTTTCACCTTCTGGAGCAGCAACGCCGACTCGGCGATCCATCGAGCACAGATCAAGACCGTTACGTGCTGCTGGAGGCGTTGATGTCCGCGCGACAACATCTCCTGATCAGTTGGAATGCACGTGATGAACGCAAGGGCGAAGAGCTTCCCCCCGCGCCGCCGGTTCAACAATGGCTCACCTTGCTCAACGAGCAACTCACCCCCGAACAGTTCGAGCGCGTGGTGTTGGAGCAACCAGCGAATCCCTTGGATCCTCGCAATTTTCTCGTCAATCGCTCCGGCTCAGCCTTCAGCTCTGATCGTCACCACCTCGACGCCAGGCGCAATCTCGATCGCCGTGATCACCGCCGTGACCACCATCGCCTGAGCGACAACTCCCTGGGCCTAGCCCACCCCCTGAGCTGGGCTCCAGATGCAACCCCCAACAGATTGGATTCAGACGGCGTTGATTTAGACGCAGTCAGTCGCTGGCTTGAGGCTCCCCAGCGCTATTGGCTCAAAGCGCGGGGATTAGACACACGGGAGTGGTCCACCCCCGTGGAAGATCTCTCAGCGCTCGAACTCGAAGAGCGGGAGCGTCAATTCCTTCTGAACCAGTCTTTTCTCAATCAGCTCGACTGGCTGGCGACCGATTCGAGCTTGATCTGGGACCAGGCTCTTCCGGGGGAATGGACCACACAGCTACGAGGCCAAGGAATGCTTCCGCCTGGAGCGGCAGGCCTACTGGCGGCCAATCGCCTCGAACAGCGCTGGCAAAACCTGCAACAAACCCTGTTGCGACTTGGCCCTTTGCACTGTGAATCGATCCGCTCCGAGTCCGAGTCACGCACCGTTCTGAGGGCTGGGGCAACCACGGTTTTGGTCAGCGCAGGTCGGCTTCAATCGCGTACCGCTCTTGGCGGCTGGTTCACCCACCTCATCCAGCAAGCGTCGGGAGTCTCTACGCCAACGGCTGTGATCTGTCGATGTAACAGCAGCACCAAAGCTGATCACTTTGAGCTTGCCCTTCACTGGCAGCCATTGGATCCAGACCGAGCTCAGGAGCTGCTCTTTTCCCTCCATGCTCTCGCAATGGCAGGAGCTGAATCGTGCTGGCCGGTCCCCCCTGCCAGTGGATTGGCCAGAGCCCTCACGTTGAGCAAAAGTCTGGAACAAGCGAACCGAGCGTTTGAAAGCCGCTGGGACGGGGGATTCGCAGGCATGGGAGAGCGGGAGCGTCCAGAGATGCAGCTTTGTTTTGGCGACCACTTCGAAGCGGGCCATTTTTTAAGCGAAGCCTGCTTTGAAGACGCCTTTCAAGTGTTGTATGCACCGATGCTGGAGGCGCAACGGCCATGAGCAGCCGTTTTCAACCCAATCAGTACCCCCTCAATGCCGGAGTGCGTCTCCTAGAAGCCAGTGCTGGCACGGGCAAAACCTTTGCTTTAGCCCACCTGGTCTTGCGGCTGGTGACAGAGCGAAAGCTCAACCTCAAAGAGCTTCTGGTTGTCACCTTCACAGAAGCCGCCGCTGCGGAATTGCGGGATCGGATTGGACGTCGTCTCAACGACGCCTTACAGGCCCTGCTCCAACACCAAGCCAACGACTCAGACGCGCAAAGCGACTCCCCACCCCGCGATGCAGTGTTGGAAGAATGGCTGGCACTCCATGGACAAGACCCCAACACCCGTCGCACGCTTGCCAGCAACCTGCTGGAAGCACTGGAAGGGCTTGAACGTGCCGACATCACCACCATCCATGGCTTCTGCCGGCGCAGTCTTCGCCGGCAAGCGCTTCAGAACGGCACAGCGATGGAGGTATGTCTTGAGAGTGACAGCCAGCATTTGTGCCAAGAGGTGGCTTACGACTACTGGGAACACCAGGTGCTGGCCCTGCCTGCCGACGACGTATCAGGGCTGTTGCATGCCGGCCTCTCCGCTGATCAGTTAAGCCATGCCCTCAGTCGCTTGGACAGCGATTGCGCTGTTCGGATCGCCGGTACTGAGGGAGCTCACGATCAAGAGCGTCCGCTGATCGAGTGCTTTGACCACTGGCTCCAATCGAGCTGGACAGAATTCGAAGCGCAATGGACAACCAACGGTCACGCCTTAGAAACGGCCTTTCGCAACTGCGCAACGGATTGGAGAAGCCAAGGCCAAACCGATACCAAGCCCTACTCACCGAAACCAAAAAAAGATCGCGCTAGCGAACTCAGCGCCTGGATCTTACAGCTAACTGGCACGCAACAGTTACGTATCAGTTACGGCACCGTGCGCAAACAGAGCTTACTGGGTGACTACTTCCATCCCGGATGTTTCAGCAAAACAGCCCGCCGCTGCAGCGAACTCAATCCAAACCTTCCCCAGCCAACCCTGCAAAAAGCCATTGCAGCGCTGTGGGATGGCCCAGCTGAGCAGGTCTGGCGCCATGCGCTTACGCACGGACTCCACACCCTGGCCGCCCGCCGTGCGCAACAGGGCGTGATCAGCTTTTCTGGCTTACTTGATGCCCTCGATCCCAAAGCGACAGATGCTGACCCGCAACGCTGGCTGGCCCCGATTCAGCAGCGTTATCGCGTCGCTCTGATCGACGAATTTCAAGACACGGATCCACTGCAGTGGCGCCTGCTCCAGGCCTGCTTCGCAACGCCAGACCATTTATTGCTGATGGTGGGTGATCCCAAGCAAGCGATCTACCGCTTTCGAGGAGGAGATCTCAACACCTACAAACAAGCCCGACAAACAGCGGATCGAATCGACAACCTGCTCGACAACAGGCGTACAACCCCGTCCCTGATGGAGGCGATGAACCAATGGATGGCTCCAGGCCTCACCCTGTCGAACCTCAAGGTGCCGGCTGTCACGCCCTGTGCCAGCGCCCTTCCCTTGGCGCTCCCGGACGGTGAACAGCCTCTCCAACTCATCGATCTGCAGGTCGATGACCCCGATGAACCACCCACCCGCACAGCACTCGAATCGACCATTCCGCCCCTGGTCGCTTGCCATGCCCTCCACCTCCTGGACAGCGATCCATCCCTAACCCCATCAGACCTATGCGTTCTTGTCAGCCGGCATCGACAAGCCGAGGCGGTGCGAGAGCAGCTCGCGCAACGAGGACTACCCAGCCGACTTGTGAGTCCTGGAGATGTCCTCAGCACCTCCGGCGCGACGGAGCTGCAACATCTTCTCGACGCCCTCACCACCCCTGCCGATGGCGGACGATTGCGGCGACTGGCCTGTTCTGCCTTGATGCAATGGACAAGCCGTCAGTTGCAGGACGCGGAAACCAACGGTGATCTCGATCGACTCGCAGGGCAACTTCGCAAGCTGCAGGACGACCTCCCTTTCCTGGGTTTGCTCGGTTGCTTGTCGCAACTCCTCGAGGGCCGAATGCTTGCTGATCTCTCCAGCCGCGGGCGTTTGTTAGGCGACATTCAGCAATGTGCGCGACTGGTGCAAGACGCCATGCATCGACAAGGCCTCGACCTGGGCAGCGCCGCAGATTGGCTGAGGCGACAACGCTTACAACCCATCGAACCCACCCCTGATATCAGGCAGCCCCACAGCGATTTAGCGGAAAGCGCGGTGGCTGTTGTCACCGTGCACCGCAGCAAAGGCCTGCAGTACCCCGTCGTGATCTGCCCCTATTTGTGGCAAGCACCAGCTGATGGCAAAGGCCCTCTCTGGCGAAACCCTCCCAACGATCCAGAAGGGACCTGGCAAGTGGCGCTCAACCCCCATTGGGACCGAGGACACAAAGCTGCAGAACGAGACCAACACGACAGTGCAGCAGAAGCAGAACGACTGGCCTACGTGGCCTTAACGCGCGCAGAGCGCCATCTCGTGGTGTTTTGGGTCGCCGCTGCTGGACAGGATGCCAATCCTTTGGCCAGCTGGGTTGCGGAGCTGTCCAAGCTCGACAACCCCCTAACGAGTCTTCACTTACCACCTAAGAACACATCCCTGCAGTTCTGGCGTCCAGCTCCGCGGCTCGAAACCTTGCAGCTGTCGGACGTTCCTCAACGCAGCCTCGACCGCAGCTGGGGTCGGAGTAGCTACTCCGCCTGGATCTCCTCTCAAAAAGGACATCACAAGCCCGCTCCTATTGATCCACGCAATCTCGAAGAGGGACGCGACATCGATGCCGTAGCCAACACCGATGCCGTGCCAGACACCGAAGCTCTTGGCAGCCAGGTGGATTCAGCCGATCAGAATGGTCCTCTTGCAGAGTTCCCAAAAGGTCCGGGAGCTGGCGATTGTCTGCACAGAATCCTTGAAAAGGTGAGCTTTCAAGGTCCTGCAGACCAAGCTGCCAATCAGGCGGTGGTGGCGGAAGAGCTTGGACGAGCCGGAATTGACCTCGAGCATGGCGATGCCGTGATCTCAGCGCTCAAGACTGTGCTGATGGCACCTCTAGGCGGCCCTCTCCAACACTTGAGGTTGTCCGATTTGGACGCTAAACGGCGTCTTCATGAACTCAGCTTCGATCTGCCCGTTGCCCAGCAAGGCGATCCAGTGCGCTCCGCTGGTTTAGCCCATGCCTTCGAAGCAGACAGCGACCATCGTTTTGGGAAGAACTACGCAAAAAGCCTGCGCCAATTAGACATTCGCAGTCGCGGGTTTCTGACGGGATCGATCGATCTGGTGTTCACCGATGGGGATGATCCCTCCACAGCCCGGTGGTGGGTAGCGGATTGGAAAAGCAATTGGATTGGCGAACGGGACGACTCTGGCCGTGGCATCGCCTGCGGCCCTCGCCACTACAGCCAAGCCGCGATGGAGGAGCAAATGCTCGCCCATCACTATCCGCTCCAAGCCCATCTCTACCTTTTGGCCCTGGATCGCTACCTGCGCTGGAGGCTCGACGGCTACGACCCGAACCGCCACCTCGGCGGCTATGCCTATGTGTTTTTAAGGGGCATCAGCCCTGCAGGAGGCTCTGGAGTAGTCATCGAACCTGCACCTTTGACACGAATCCGCCGTCTGGACCAATGGCTTGAGGGGCTGTCGTCATGAAATCGGCAGCGACGGATGCTCTCTTTGCCCTGCAGCGTGGATTGCTCGCAACCCTGCTCCGGCGGATACCGCCGGAGCAAAGCAGTGAACCGCTGGTCGAGCTTGTGCATGCACTCACCCTTGCCCTTAGCCGAGGTGACATCTCCCTTCAACTCCACGATGAAGCGGAGGCTCCAGAGGGGATCGAAAGTAAGGGCTGGCCGAAGCTTCACCGTGAAGCCTTGGTGGCGAGTGGATGGCTCGACGGTGATCAATCCGTTTTGGTTCTGAGCCACAACACGCTGTCCTGGCGTCGTTGGCATGGAGCCATGCAAGAGCTCGAACGCGAACTTCAGCGCCGCTGTTTCCAGGCTCCAATCCATGCCACACCCCACAGCGCCACATCCAGCCAGCTAGCCAAGAACAACGATCTCAGTTCGGAGCAGCGATCGGCTGTCCGTGCGATCGATCACTACGGCGTGGTTCTGCTCAGCGGCGGGCCTGGAACCGGTAAAACCAGCACGGTGTTGCACATGCTGCTCCGCGCTCTTGAACATCAACCCAAGCTTCGGGCGAGGCTGGCCGCTCCTACGGGCAAGGCCGCACGTCGGCTCCAAGACGCGATTCGCAGCCACCCCAAAACCGCATCCTTGCCCTGCACCACGCTGCATCGATTGCTGGAGGCCCGTCCTGGAGGCTTTGGCCGTCATCGACGCAACCCACTGCATGTAGACCTGCTCATCGTCGATGAAATGTCGATGGTGGACTTAGAGCTAGGCCGTGCCCTGTTGAGTGCTCTACCTCCCCATTGCCAACTGGTCCTGGTGGGAGACAGCGCTCAGCTGCCACCGATTGGTGCAGGAGCCGTTTGGCAGCATCTCCAAGAACCGGATCAAATCAGGCGCTTCAACGATGGGGCCATCACCCTCACGAAGGTTTATCGCAATCGAGGTGCCCTTGCTCAGATGAGTGCACTACTCCGTGATCAAGGCCTGAGACCGTTCTGGTCCCAACTCAGCGCGTTGCCTAAAACCTCAAACATCAGCGTTGCTTGCCCCAAAACCAAACAGATTCCTGAGGCTGTGCACGCCGAACTGATTCAGCATCTCGACCATCTCAAGGAGAGGGCAAGCGCTTTAGAGATCAACGCCCATGGACAACCCCATCAACAACAAGCCCAAGACCTTCTGAACATCCTTGACGGCTTGATGGTGCTCTGCCCGCGTCGACGCGGGCCATGGGGTGTTGATGCCGTCCATCAACGGTTGCTTGATGGCGCTGAACCGCAGCGCTGGCCGTCGGGTCTACCAGTGCTTTGCAGTGAAAATCAGCCGGAACTCGGACTCGCCAATGGAGATCTAGGGGTCATGGTCGGAGAGGGGGCGCATCAACGGGCTCTTTTTCTCAGCAGCGACCCCTCTGGAGAAAGCCGGCATGCGCTTTTGCATCCAGCCCGTCTTCGGCACTTAGAGCCAGCTCTGGCACTCACCATTCACAAAGCTCAGGGATGTGAGATGGACAAAGTGCTGCTGCTCTGGCCTGCTCTCGACGATCGCCAAAGCAGCTCGCTTCTTTACACGGCCATCACCCGCGCTAAACAGCAACTGCTTTTATTTGCAGATCCAACAGCGATGGTTTTAAGCCGCACCACAGGATCTCGGCATCCTGAGGATCAAAGCAAAATCGGGAATGGGTAGGTGAGCGCGTCCGAGAGAGTGATCCGTCCTTGGGGTTGGTACGAGGATTTAGGCAGTGGCCAGGGTTACAAGCTGAAGCGTTTGCTGATTCGGCAAGGGCAACGTTTAAGCCTTCAACGCCATCAACATCGCAGCGAAAACTGGACGGTGGCCCAAGGAAGCGGGGAGCTGTTTTGCCAAGATCAATGGTTGAAGGTCTCAGCCGGAGACACGTTGCATATCCCCAAGGGAGCCATCCACCGCGCGTTCGGAGGAGAGGGGGACTTGCTGATCATTGAGGTCCAGCATGGCTCGATCCTCGAGGAAAGCGATATCGAACGCTTAGAGGACGATTTCGGCAGAGTGTTAACATAAATTTTCAACCTTTGATCGAAAGGCAAGCAATACAGCGCGGCTCAGGCCGATTGGACGTTGCAAGCCTGATTTAAAGGATTAATCAGGCAATTGCCTTTCAAGAATGACCAATACACCAGCTCAGGACTCAGGGTCCTGTTCAGTAGATCTCAGCATGTCTGAGATTTCTGAGAGCACCGCTTCTCAGACCACCGAAGAGGTTTTTACAACAGTCGTCGAGAGCGTTGAAGAACCAGAAGCTCCATCCGGATTTTCGGAATTCGGTTTCAGTGACGCACTCTTAAAAACCCTTGCTGACAAGGGCTACAAAGAACCCTCACCCATCCAAAAGGCGGCCATCCCTGAGCTCATGCTGGGGCGCGATCTCGTGGGCCAAGCGCAAACAGGCACGGGAAAAACCGCAGCTTTTGCTCTGCCTTTACTGGAGAGATTGCAAGGCGACAGCCCGCTCCCGAGCGTGCTTGTGCTGGCACCAACCCGTGAACTGGCGATGCAAGTGGCGGAAGCGTTCAAGGCTTATTCCGCTGGGCATCCCCACCTCAACGTGTTGGCGATCTACGGAGGGTCTGATTTCCGCTCCCAAATCAACGCCTTAAGACGTGGCGTTGACGTTGTGGTTGGGACTCCAGGACGCGTCATGGATCACATGCGCCAAGGAACGCTGAATACAAGCGGATTGCGCAGCCTGGTCCTAGACGAAGCAGATGAAATGCTGCGTATGGGTTTCATCGACGACGTCGAATGGATCCTCGAGCAATTACCTGAAGAACGTCAGGTCGTGCTGTTTTCAGCGACGATGCCGAACGAAATTCGCAGGCTGTCCAAGCGCTACTTGCGTGAACCTGCAGAAATCACGATCAAGACGAAGGAGAAAGAGGCGCGCAGGATCCGTCATCGCTGCATCACGATGCAGAACTCTCACAAAATCGAAGCGCTTAACCGTGTGCTTGAAGCAGTGACTGGCGAAGGCGTGATTATTTTTGCGCGAACCAAAGCCATCACACTCACGGTTGCGGAATCCCTGGAAGCCGCCGGTCACGACGTGGCTGTGCTCAACGGCGACGTGCCCCAAAACCAACGGGAACGCACCGTGGAACGCCTCCGCAAAGGAACCGTCAACATTCTGGTTGCCACCGATGTTGCAGCGCGTGGTCTCGACGTTGACCGCATCGGTCTCGTGATCAACTACGACATGCCTTTTGATAGTGAGGCTTACGTCCACCGCATCGGACGTACGGGCCGAGCTGGACGCAGCGGGGAAGCCATCCTCTTCATCACACCCAGGGAGCGCAGGTTCGTCGGCAATCTCGAACGCGCTGTGGGACAGGCCATTGAACCAATGGATATCCCTAGCAATGCCGAAATCAACCAGAGTCGTCTGGACCGACTTCGCACCCGCCTCAGCGCTGAAGCTACCAGCGAAGACAAACCTGAAGAAGAGACCGCACTGCTTCAGGAGCTCATCCAAAGAGTGGCCCAAGAGCTCGAGGTAGAGCCAGGCCAACTCACTCTGGCCGCCATGAGGTTGGCTGTTGGTGAAGGCCCACTGTTGGTCCAAGGCGATGAAAGCTGGCTGAAAGCTCCCATGCGCAACGACCGGCGCGATGACCGACGCGGAGACCGAGGCAACGACCGCGGCAGGAGACCAGAGCGTGCATCACGCCCGCCAGAAGACGACATGGAACGATTCAGAGTTGAAGTCGGTCATCGCGATCGCGTGAAACCGGGCAACCTCGTTGGCGCAATTGCCAATGAATCAGGACTGGAAGGACGCATGATTGGCCGGATTCAGATCTTTGAAACGCACAGCCTTGTAGACCTTCCCAAAGGCATGCCAGAGAACGTCTTTAATTCTCTTCGCCAGCTCAAAGTGATGAACCAGGAGCTTCAAATCCGCAAGGATTCCTAACTCTTGAATCTTCTTCTCCGGATTGTGATCAGTCTCTGCTTATCTCCGATGCTGATCACAACTGCAGGATCGTTAGCGAAGGCTTCCGATGATTCAGAAGAAATCAAAAAGTTCTGCATGGTCAGCGTCTCTGCCGCAATGTCTCAAGCTGGGCTAACTCTTCCCGAAGGCATGGGTGATTTCACTTGCTCATGCTTCACCAAAGAGATGAACGGGAAAGGCATTGCTTCCATCCTGCAAGCCCAAAAATTCTGCAAAGAACGCGCTAACGAGAAGTACGGGCCTCTCCTTCAAACACAGTGACATCAATCAGAGTCAAGATGCTCTGAGCAGCACAATGTCGTTGTTGAGTCATTGTCGACCTAGCTCAAACCGCCCTTCCCCATGGCCTGAACTGATTCGTTCAGCAAACCTTTGAGTAGGGAAAAAACATGATGAGCATGGTCAGGATCTCCTGACCATGCAACAGAACAGCGAAAAAAATGAAACTTTTCGATTTTCTGTTCGAATGTTGAGAAATTGCACCAGGCAAGCCTGTAGCGTGGTGTTGCATCAGCTTCATGTTCGGCTCTGATCGGCTCGCTCCCCCAAGCTTCAGCTCTCCAGCTTCAGCATCAAGGACTTTCCTTTTCGGACCAAAACTTTTCTGATCAAATGTCCAACGGTCCCCTCAGGTAATGACCATCTACATCGGCAATCTGTCTTTCCAGGCAGAACAGGAAGATCTTCTCGATCTATTCGGTCAATACGGAGAGGTTAAGAGCGCAAGTCTTCCTCTCGATCGCGAAACAGGTCGCAAACGCGGCTTTGGCTTCGTTGAAATGGCCACAGACGAAGATGAGCAAAAAGCCATCGACGACCTCCAAAACGTGGAGTGGATGGGTCGCATGATCCGCGTCAACAAAGCAACTCCACGTGAGCGCACTGGCGGCGGCGGCGGCGGCGGCGGCGGCGGCGGCGGCGGCGGCGGCGGCGGCCGCGGCGGTTATGGCGGCGG
>ERZ891134.1917-NODE-1917-length-13155-cov-6.713053_pt1 | contig 13155 bp, 13 predicted proteins | sample MGYA00520888_ERZ891134 | MGnify/ENA primary metagenome ERZ891134 (study PRJEB32303, sample SAMEA104408692) | aquatic metagenome | biome: Brackish water; feature: Coastal; material: water | place: Baltic Sea | collected 2014-10-23 | depth 10 m ... | reverse complement strand
TGGTACATTGCAGCAAGAACGTGTACGACGATCAATCCCATCAAAAAATAAGATAAATCATGGTGAATTGACTGTAAAAAATCTCGTAACTCAGGATTATTTGAGCCCATCGGGGGAATTTTGAATAAACCAAAATACGTGACTCCGTACTTGGTAAATTGAGATGCAGAAAAACCGATGATTGGCATGCCAATAAGACACACGTAAAGCAAGCCGTGAGATAGCTTCGACATAAACACCTGCCATCGTGGCAGCGAAGATGGCAGCGGAGGGGGTGGATTTTTGTGGCGCCACCATAATCGGACAAACATGATCAAGCCAGCGGTCACACCAATTGACTTATGTAAGTTGAAGAAGAAAGCTCGGTCTGGATCCCCCTTAGGAATATCATGCATAAACATCCCCAGGCAGATCAACACTAAAACGAGGATTGCTACCATCCAATGAAGTAGCATCGAGAATTTGTTATATCGATCTTGCCCAAAAATCATTTTGCTCTCTCCAAACTTACTTGTTCTACACAATCATTGACCAACAAGATTGAGCGATACTATACCCTGATCAAGTTAAAGTGCTAAATATTCAGAACGAAAAAAAACCGCCTAAAGGCGGTTTTTTCAAAATACTACGAAAATCGAATTAACGATTTGCGATGTACATTGTTACTTCAAAACCAAAACGCATTTCTGTGTACTCAGGCTTGCTCCACATAGTCATCTCCTTGTAGAAAATTAATCAATCTAAATCTAACAAATCTAATTATCCACGCTCTTACTTCCAATACAACTCAGACTTTTCTTAATTAGGCCTAGTGAAAATCATGAGAGTAAATTCTAAATAATTAAATACTCAATTTAATCATATATTTATAAATCTATAAGGCCCGACCTCATAGCTATAATTGCTAACTCAGCACTGTTCGAAGCACCGAGTTTTTGCTTGATATTATACAAATGCGTGCCAATGGTGCGCGGACTCAAACACATGACATCTGCTATATCCTGAACAGATTGACCCTTCGCAAGAGAAATAAATACTTTAAATTCTTTCTCGCTCAAACTATCAACCGGATCCTTGTTACCTGAGACCTGCTCAACCGCAAGTTCCTGAGCGATTTGCGGTTCTAAATAAGTTTTTCCTCGATATACGGTTTTGACCGCATCTATCAATGCATCCGCCGCACTGCGCTTAGTCAAATAACCAACCGCCCCTGCCTTCAGTACTCGTCGAGCATGCATCACATCCTCATGACCAGATAGCACTAGAATTTTTTGATCTGCTACTTTCGCCAGTATTCGATCAATAGCCTCTAATCCACCAATACCAGGCATTGAAATATCCATCACCAAAACGTCCGGATTGTGAGCTTGAAACGTACGGACAGCTTCCTCCCCACTTTCAGCTTCTGCGACCACTGATATCTCCTGGGCTCCCTCGAGCAGCAGCTTAAAGCCCATCCTGACAACAGCATGGTCGTCAACAAGCATAATACTAATCAAATTAGTCGCCATAAATTCCTTAAATGTCTGTTACACATCGTGTTTAGCATCGTCGATCACGACTTCCATGTCTGCGATGATGAGTGTCCCTGAACCCATATTAGACTCGATCTTGATATCACCATTAAACGCTTGCACCCTCTCTCGCATTCCAAGAAGACCAAACCGCCTGGACTCTGACGCGTTCGCATCTAGCCCTTGCCCATCATCCTGAACCCTAATCATTATCTGAGCAATACCAGACTCCTTAACGTTAGTAGAAACGAAAACAGAAACTTTACTAGCGACCGCATGTTTTGCGGCATTTGTTAAACATTCTTGTATCACGCGATACACCGTGATATTGACATACTCATCATAACGATTGACTTCACCCTCAAAATCTAGCTGCAGATCTAACTCTGGATTAGCCCGTCGATGTTGGTCGCATAGGTCAGTAATCGCATCTGCGAGCCCCAAATGATCTAAAGCACTCGGTCTTAGCTCTCGAATAATAGAATGAACCATATCGTAAATCCGAGAGGTCACATCAACAATTGTTAATGCGTTCTGACGCGTAATCGATTGCTCATCAGGCTCCCGGTTAGCAATTGCAGTACCTATAGTTTTTATCGCTGTTAAGTTCTGCCCCATCTCATCGTGTAACTCTCTCGCAATTGACTTACGCTCTTCCTCCAACTTTTCTTGAATTAATTGAGTTAATCGTTTGTTTTGCTGCAGTTGCATCTCAGCCGAAATGCGGCTTTTATAATCCGTCATATCACGCAGAACGCTAATTTGACCGACAAGTTGATCCGTATCAGGGTCTACAAGAGGCGCCATAGAAACCTCCACATCAACGACTGCGCCACTTTTCTTAAGTCTTTGGCATTCATAGTGTTCAATTATGCGCGATTGCGATACCCGATCCCGCATCGAATCATGTAAGCCAAGCCCCTCATCAGGCACAATAGTTTGAATTGACTGACCGAGAATCTCGCTCGAAGTAAATCCAAAGAGTCGCTCAGCAGACGGATTCCAAAAAGACACATTACCCTCTAAATCACAAATCAAGATCGCGTCACTGGATTGTTGTGCGACAAGAGCTAACCTAGCATTCTGAGCTAGCGCATCATGGAGGTTAGTCGTCATGCGGTTGAATGTATGGCCAATTGCTGCAAACTCTGGCAATTTGTAATCAGGCAATCTTATAGATAAGTCCCCTTTCTCGAGAAGAGACATCGCTGACAAAATGCCCTTCAGTGGACGCATCGCACGCCCCAATAAACCAAAAATCGCTAAGTTTAAACTCACGAAAAATATAATTAATATCAAACCAAATCGTCTCAACTCATCCCATGCGTCTAATACTGATCTAGATGAATCTGGCGTGATCACGATATAGCCAAACGGCATATTGAGTTGAAATTCACGATCTCCGGGGGACATCAACCTCGAGAACCATTCAGGTGCCCAACGCCCCTGTTTGTAAACCGATGGAGGAGACTCATAAACAAGCGTATCTGATTGATCATAAAGCCTTATTTCGTTAGCACGTACACGCCCCGCTCTTCTTAGAAACCCAGCAAGCCCTTCAACTGGATCTACTCCGCCAAGGAATGGACGTCGGCTGAGCGCAACAGACTCTAAAAGCTGCACCGTAACCTTTGTTCCCGCTTCAATTTCCTCTTTAATTGATTTCCGTCTGTCGTCAATAAGAATGAAAGAAGTTACCAAAAGAAAAATCACTGCTATAAAAGAAATCGCAGCGTTGACTCTAAACCTAATTCCCATGATTCGCCTGCAAGCTTTTTTTTAACAGTTCCATCTCATCTGAAAGCGCATCAGCAATTTTCGATTGCCAAGATCCGTGGCCACCGGAGGGAATTAAATTTAGCTTTGAATTAGGTAACGTCTCATGCAGTCGATATGCCGTAATTGGTGGGCAAATCATATCCATACCCCCTTGAACAATAATGGCAGGTTTGCTAATAAATGCAGCCTTTTGTAGCAACTCATCTTTTTCAAAAAAACAAGAATGTTTCAGATAATGCAACTGGACACGGGCCCGGGCTAATTCAGCATTAGTTACTTCGCTCCTTTCCACTTTTGTCTGGTCTGCAATTTCACTACCTAACATCATTGACTGAATCTCGTAATCGAGCCAACGGCGACAAGCCTCTTTAGCCACCACAATATCTTTTGCATTAACCCGGTCATAATAGTGACCCACCAAGTCATCAGACGCATCCCACATTAATTGATGATGCGCTTCTGGCATAAAACGTTTAAGACCATTGGTAAACCATAGAACTTCCTCAGATGATCCAAGGAAGATGCCACGCAGAACTAATGCCTCGATACTTTCCCCATATTCAGCAGCATAAGCTAACGCCAAAGCACTGCCCCAAGAGCCCCCAAAAATTACCGCTTTTTGATTCAGTCCTAGCGTATTTCTAATCAAATTAATATCTTGAATTAAATGCGAGGTCGTATTGTTATTGGTTGCACCTTTCGGTAACGATTGACCGCATCCTCGCTGGTCGAACAATACAATATCAAAGAATTGTGGGTCAAAATAACGTCGATGATTCGCGTTAGTGCTGCTACCAGGGCCTCCATGAAGGAATATGACAGGTATACCGCCCTCACGACCACTACGTTCCACGTAGATACGGTGTCCATCACCAGTATCAATTAATTCACTAAAATTCGGTTTGATTTCCGGGTAAATCGGCACGTTTTCTCCAGAACACTTAAGTAATGTAAATCTACTTTAAATCGATAGGAATCGTCACAACTGTGGTCGTAAATTGCGCCAGCGGTGGCGTAGGAAAGTCACCTCGATCAACCAGCCGCTTAATTAATTTTAAGTAATATTGATCAAGACGCTCAAATTTACTGGGCTCAGAAACTTTCCATGCGACAAGTTTACCTTGATCATCGAAACTAAGCGTAATTATCAATGATGCGCCCTTGTGTTTCGCGTCAACTACTGATCGGCTTCGCTGTATATCCTTCGCAAGTAACTTTTGTAGCGACTCGTGAACAGTTCTACGATACTCCTCGCGAGCTTGAAGCTCAGTTCGGCCCTGTCCTTCGGCTGGCTGGGGCGGTGTGACCGGCTGGGGCGGTGTGACCGGGTGGGGCGGTGTGACCGGCTCAATGGGCACTACCGGCGGTGCCGGTGCTGCTACCGGAGACGGAACTACGGGCTGCGGCTGAGTGACTGGCTGAGGTCGAGTGACTGGCTGAGGTCGAGTGACTGGCTGCGGTCGAGTGACTGGCTGCGGTCGAGTGACTGCCGCTGGAGATAAAACTGGCGCTGAATCGATTGAGGGCTGCCGGGGCAGCTGCAGTACTTGTGGGGCTATCCGTTCATTCGATGGCTCCCTAACCAAGAGGTTATCTTTTGGACTCCTCGTAATAACGGCAGAACGATTTTTAGGAGCTTCTAGCTGTAAATTATCTTCAACTAGTTGAGGCTGCGGCACATCCGGCAGTTCCGGGACGATCTGTGTTGGCGCAGGCTCAATACTCCTTTTTGGCTGAACATTCTGGGGCATGGGCAAACGCTCTATGGGACGCGAAGGAATGATCGGCTCAACCACATCCTCCGGCAGTGACTCTATGGGCTCGAGAATTTCCGGAGCAGAATCAATTTGAACCGTTAAAAAATCACGCTGATCTTCAAGTTGGGCGGCGAATTCCGGGACCGTCGCTACAACTAATACATGAAGTAACAATGAGCCCAAAAGTCCCCATAGCATACCCCCGTTATAACCATTTAAAGTGCCTGCCGACATAATTCTGTTAAACGCCTCAATTACTTCTCGATCTAACCTCAAACCACATGATATTTCGATCCTAAACTAATGATAATCATGAGAACGATTTGCTGAATTTTCTGCAGAGCATAATTAACAAGCAGGTCACAATCTCGTTGTCATGAGACTTAAGTAACTGTTAAGCCCACATTGTGAGCCATGAAACTGTAGCGACATGACGGCCAGGAAGCAACTGAAAGGTTGCCGAGCGGTCTGTTTTAATTTTTTTTGGAGGTATTTAACATGTGGACAAAGCCTGAGTATACCGAAATGCGTTTCGGTTTCGAAGTCACCATGTACATCGCAAACAGATAATTTCTGTTTCGAATGTATGTGAAGGAAAGCCCCTTTTTGAGGGGCTTTCCTTATTAATTACAAGCAAGTCAAAAAGAAAGTTATATTTATGAGAGTGAGAGTTCTTGGTTCAGCGGCAGGCGGTGGGTTCCCCCAGTGGAATTGTAATTGCCCCAATTGTGATGGTGTCCGTAAAGGAACAATCGATGCAAAGCGTCGCACACAATCTTCAATTGCAGTGAGTAGCAACGATATCGACTGGTTACTATTCAACACTTCACCAGACATCCTCACTCAGTTCCAACAGTTTCCTGAATCACAACCGGCAAGGTCTATACGAGATACAGCATTTAAATCGATTGTGCTGCTAGATGCGCAAATAGACCACACGACCGGTTTGTTCATGCTCCGCGAGTCAAAAACACCTTTAAATATCTACTGTACCGATATGGTTTACGAAGACCTAACGACAGGAAACCCCATCTTCAAAATTCTGGAACATTATTGCGGAGTCAACTGGCATCAAATCCACACGAACGAAGAGAATTCCTTTCAACCAGAAGGTATTGACAACATAAAAGTGAAAGCTATTCCACTATCGAGCAAGGCACCTCCTTATTCGCCACACCGAAACGATCCTCACGAGGGCGACAACCTAGGCATCCTACTGGAAGACATGTCAAGCGGTAAAAAGACGTTTTATGCGCCTGGCCTGGGTCAAATTGAGTCTCATATAAAGCCTTATATGGAAGCCGCTGATTGCCTTTTAGTAGATGGAACCTGTTGGACAAATGACGAGATGAAATCGCTAGGCATTGCAAATAAAATGTCACTTGATATGGGCCACCTTCCGCAATCTGGACCAGGAGGCATGATTGAAGTGCTTAGACCCCTGCCCGCCGAGAAAAAGGTCCTGATTCATATCAACAATACGAATCCAATCTTACGAGAAAACTCAGAACAACGCCAAAAACTCACCGAAGAAAACATTGACGTTGCTTATGACGGGATGGATTTCGTTGTTTAACTTAGAACAAGTTGCAAAAGAGGTTTGCTGTGAGCACAAAAGATAATACCCCTTGGTCAATCGAAGAGTTTGAACGAAGATTAAGAGCGAAAGATAAAAGCTACCATATTCACCATCCGTTTCATATCGCAATGAATGGAGGTGAATGCACGAAAGAACAAGTGCAAGGGTGGGTTTTAAATCGCTTCTATTATCAAATAATGATTCCGATCAAAGATGGCGCGATCTTATCAAACATGCCTGACAAAGAGCATCGAAAATTATGGATTCAAAGAATCCTCGATCATGATGGTATTGATGACGATGAGGGTGGAATAGAAGCGTGGATTGCATTGGGTGAGGCTGTGGGTTTAAGCCGAGAAGATTTGGTTTCTCTGGAGCATGTTACTCCGGGCGTGAAATTTGCGGTGGACGCTTATGTAAGTTTTGCCCGGAAGTCGCCATGGCAAAAATCCGTGTGTTCTTCCCTAACAGAATTATTTGCACCAACAATCCACAAAAAGAGGTTGGATTCATGGCCTGAGCACTACCCCTGGATAGAGCTTGAGGGTTACAAATATTTTCGAAAACGACTCTCTGAGGCGAGAAGAGATGTAGAGCATGGTTTGCGTGTCACATTGGACCACTTCAAGACTAGAGAAGAGCAAGAGGAAGCGCTAAGCATCTTACAATTCAAAATCGATGTATTGTGGACAATGCTAGACTCGATACATGTTACATATGGAATCGGCCCAAATCGAGTTGGCGCGATAGAGAGAATGGAAAAATGAGCGATCCTATTCTAGTTAAAGACAAACCGCTTTCTCTACAAAAACAATTTAGATTTCAATGGGAACCTGCGCAAGAATCTTATGTATTACTATACCCCGAGGGACTGATCAAACTCCCGGGCAGCTCAGGTGAAATCATGAAATTAATTGATGGATTAAAGAGCGTAGACGAGATTATCGCTTATCTAGAAGAACAATTCCCAGGGGTTGATCTCAAAAACGACGTTTTAGATTTTTTGGAGCACGCATATGGAAAAAATTGGATCTGTACCAACGATTAAACCAAAGGGACCGTTGTGGGTAAACGCTGAAATCACTTATAAGTGTCCACTGCACTGCGTCTTTTGCTATAACCCATTAGACTACGCCTCAACGTTTAAATCGGAACTTTCAACTGATGACTGGTTAAAAGTATTTAGGCAGTCCCGCGACTTGGGCGCTGTCCAACTAGGAATTTCTGGTGGGGAACCGCTCATGCGAGACGATGTTGAAATTATGGTCTCAGAGGCTAATCAGATGGGCTACTACGTCAATCTATTAACGTCAGGAATCGGTCTGACTGAGAAGCGTATTTCCGCTTTCAAAGAAGGGGGTCTTGGCCAGATCCAATTATCATTCCAAGATTCAACGAAAGAACTTAATGATTTCCTATCAAGTACCAAAACGTTTGAATTGAAATCAAAAGTCGCAAAACTCATCAAAGAGCATGACTATCCAATGGTGCTAAACGTAGTACTACATCGACTAAATATCGATCATATGGATCAAATATTAGAAATGGCCGAGGCAATGGGCGCTGACCATGTCGAACTCGCCAATAGTCAATACTACGCGTGGGCTCTCAAGAACAGATCTTACCTCATGCCTAGTGAAGAGCAGTTAAGGAAAGCAGAAGAGACCACAAACCGATTCCGAGAAAAAATCGGTAACAAAATGAAATTGTATTTTATTGTTCCAGATTACTACGCGAACAGACCAAAAGCATGCATGAACGGCTGGGGTTCCGTATTTCTAAATGTCGCTCCGGATGGATTAGCACTGCCCTGCCACGAAGCACGAATGTTACCTGGGTTGACCTTTCCCAATGTTCGAGATCATGACATGGAGTGGATATGGAATGAGTCCCCTGCGTTTAATGCCTACAGAGGCGAATCGTGGATGAAAGAGCCGTGCCGCAGTTGTGACGATCGAACGAAAGACTTTGGTGGTTGCCGGTGTCAGGCATTCCAATTAACTGGTGACGCAACAAATACAGACCCAGTGTGCGACAAGTCAGAGCACCATCATATAATTACTGAGCAAGTAGAACTTGCTCAAAAACCACAGCCACCAGCCGCAGATATTAAACCAATCATCTTCTACCGAGACGATAAAAACTCTAAAGCACTCATTGCTGAAAATTCTTAAATTGCATCACAAGCAAGCAAGCGTGAGAGCGAGACGTATCGGCTTGAAATATATCGAATGATTCTTGCAAAAAACATAACGAAGGAATACGGCGAACAAATAGCCGTTAACAACCTAAGTCTAGATATACCGCAAGGACAATTTTTCGGTCTCTTAGGCCCGAATGGATCAGGGAAAACTACAACGATCCACATGCTCTCCACCCTGATTAAACCTACCAGTGGTTCGATCTCCGTGAATGGCATAGATGTTCAGAAAGGCCCACAGACAGTTAGGGAGAGTATAGGTCTTGTGTTTCAAGAATCGGCCCTAGATCGCACGCTCTCCATCGAAGAGAACTTATACTTCTGTGCGGGTTTACACAACATTAGTAAAAAGTCTGCTGGCCCGAGAGTTAATGAGCTACTGGAACTTTTTGAGCTCCAGTCCAAAAAAAATGCAACTGTCGGTAGTTTATCAGGTGGTATGCGCAGAGCAGTAGACATCATTCGTGGTGTGCTGCACGCGCCTAAAGTACTATTCTTAGATGAACCAACGGTGGGTTTAGATCTACCAAGTCGGCGAAGAATCTGGCGTTTTATAAAGCAACTCATCGATGAGCAGCAACTAACAGTTGTACTCACCACCCATTACCTTGAGGAGGCAGCACCTTGCGATAATGTTGCATTTATTAAAGGAGGAAGCATTGTTTCTGAGGGAGCGCCCGAAAAGCTAATTGACCAACTTGGAAAGACAATCATTGAAGTCAACGGTCCGGATACTAACGCGTTAATTGAGCGACTTGAACTCAAAACATACGAATATATGATTGAGGGAGGAGTGCTATTAATTCGGATTAAGGATTACGAAACAAATAAATTAGACGTTATACAAAGCACATTACGTGGCAAAGCAGACGCAATAAGCGTACGAAAATCTAATTTAAATGATGTATTTCTTTGGTTATCTAGCAACGATCACGGATTAAAATAATGCTCATAGCTCTGAATGCGGTACTAGGCCGAGAACTGAAAAAAACATTTCGCCAGAAATCCCGTCTTCTGGCTTCAATGGTCAGACCTATGATCTGGCTATTTGTGATTGGCGGGGGTGTTGGCTCCATAATGCCCGATGATAGCCATCAAAACTATCAGGACGCCATCATCCCTGGAATATTGGGTATGACTCTTTTGTTTGGTTCAATGCTATCTGCGTTATCGACGGTATATGACAAGGAATCAGGTGTCATGAGGATGCTTATCATCTCACCGATGCCCAGTTACGCGGTGATACTCAGTAAACTAGCATCATCCACATTAGCAGGCCTCTTACAAATCATCATGCTCTGCGTATTACTTTTCGCCTTACAAAAATTGCATTTTAACCAGATAAATTGGACTCTATTCATTTTTAGTCTATGTCTCACTGCTATCGCATGCGCCGCACTCGGTCTCATTACTGCAGTCGTATCAAAATCACTCGATAACTTCGCCGCTATCATGAATTTCGTTATTTTCCCAGTTTTCTTCCTAAGCGGTGCGTTATATCCGGTCGACAATCTACCTACGATACTCCACTGGATCGCAGTCGCAAATCCGTTTACTTATGGAGTGGATCTCATCAAGCACTCAATCGCAATAACACAGGAAAGTACAGATTTTCCACTACACGTTGATGCTTTAGTTCTAGGCGCATTTTCGATTGTAGCTATTGGGTTTGCTAGTTGGAAATTTACTCAAGAGTCAACATTAGCGACACTTATTAACAAACTGACTGGCGGAAAAAGATGATCAATAAGAGGCCGGCTGTGTTAGAGCAGGTCCGTTAATGCTGATGCCCCTCGGGCCCATGCACATGACCATGTGACACCTCTTCTGCAGTTGCGGCTCTTACATCATGAATTTTGCATTTAAACATCAAGCCCATACCGGCCAGAGGATGATTGCCATCCACAACCACTTTCCCATCGGCAATATCTGTCACTCGGAAGATCGTCCTAGACTTTGAGCCTTCATCCTGACCTTCAAATTCCATACCTACTTCAACAGTCCCTGGAAATTTTTCTTTGGGCTCTAGATGAACTAACTTTTCATCGTAATCTCCGAAAGCTTCCTCAGGCTCAAGTTTTACATCAACTGAATCGCCGAGTGCCTTTCCATCAAGCGCCTTTTCAACAGCCTCAAAAATCCCCTGAAAGCCCCCGTGTAAGTAAGCGATAGGTTCCGATGTCTTTTCGATTAACTTACCATCCAAGTCAAATAATTCGTAAACTAAAGAAACCACAGTACTTTTGCCAATATTCATAAAACAAAACCCCTAAAAAAATAAATCTAATTTAACAGGATACAAAATAAACGGGATTAACACAGAATCAAGCACTAAAATGGAGTTACCCTAACTTTTTTTGAGATAAACAGAGCTATATGAATTACGCAAAACAACTAGGTGGACTTAGCGCTCATCAATTCTTAAAAAAACACTGGCAGACGACACCATTGCTCATTCATGATGCGATCAAAGCCGGCGACTGGTCGTTAAATCTTGACGAATTAATCGAGCTATCCCAGGACCCACGGTGTTCAGCTCGCTTAGTGATAAGAAGTGGATTAAAGTATGAAGTTAGCTATGGGCCTGTAACAAAAAAAGAGTTGGAAAACCTGCCAAAGAAAAATTGGACTTTATTAGTACAGGGCATCAATCACGTGCATTATGGCGTCGATAAGCTCCTAAGCCTCTTTTCTTTTATTCCATTCTCAAGACTTGATGACGTCATGGTTAGCTATGCCGCCCCTGGGGGTGGCGTCGGGCCGCATTACGATTCCTACGATGTTTTCCTCCTCCAAGGAACGGGAGTACGCCAATGGGAGGTAGGTATGCCACGCTCTATGGAATTATTACCAAACCAAGAACTAAGAATCCTAAAATCATTTGTACCTGATGGAACTTGTCAGATGCAAACCGGCGATATGCTCTACCTTCCCCCTGAGTATGGTCACCACGGGGTAGCATTGGAGCCATGCCTCACTTACTCAATCGGATTTAACTCACCTCGTTACGATCATGTTAAAAGCGAATTCCTTCATTATCTGGATCAAGAAATTGAACTCCCAGGATTTTTTGAAGACCCCAACCGGCGACAAACACAAGTACCGGCGCTAATACCCACCGACCTGCTCCAATCAATTGATCAACAAATATCAAAAATCCGATGGTCTAAACAAGATATATTGAGATTTACAGGTGAATTCCTAACCCAAGTAGGCTTTGACGATGAGATTAGCGCTAGAAAAGTAGAATCAAAGTCCAAATTCTTGTCTCGATTAAAAAAGCGTTCATATCGAATCAACAGTCATATAAAGTTTCTATATCGCGAAGACCTCGGGTTCATAGCTGGCGAAGCATTTACGATCCCTCAATGCGAACAAGCAATATTTAAAATATTTGCTAATCAACGAGTAGTTATTGGTAAAGATATCGAGCCGACTACTTTTTTTGCGCAGACACTTTATAAATGGGAACGGCAGGGGTACATTACGGAAATAAAAGCGTCAAATTAAATTGATGAGCCCAGCGTCCGCCAACCCAACCCTAACTCCTGCGTCGCTATATCGACGGACTCTTCCTCCCAACCTAATGATTGAGCAATCAGCCCACGCACCAATTCTGGGTCGTTATTTTCTTTCGATAGATGAGCTGCAACCACGTACTGCAGATTAGGCCCGCTGACGCATTCAAGTAAATCAATCGCTTGAGTATTGTTAATGTGACCAAACCCCCCAGAAATTCTATTTTTTAGCGCTTGAGGGTACCCTGAGCGACTTAACATGTCTTTATCATGATTAAACTCAATAAATAAAGCGGAGCAGCCCTTTAATTGCTCTCTCATATGGGGTGTAATTGAACCGCAGTCCGTCAATACACCAAGCTTGTCCCCACCGCAAACAATCGTAAATTGACTAGGCTCTCGTGCATCGTGAGGCACAGGGTATGGCTCAATTATTAGATCTTTAATTCTGAATTCCGCATAACCATGGATAACCTCAACTCCTGACTGCCCTTCCAAAGAAGAGCTCGCCATAAAGGTCCCAGGCGTACAACGAACGGGGATTGAGTATTTCTGTGACAGCCTAGCAACGCCTCCAACATGATCACCATGCTCATGAGTAACGAGAATAGCATCAATCAAATTCGGATCTATGCCTAATCGTCCCAACCGACGTTCAGTCTCCTTTATGGAAAATCCGCAGTCAACAAGGACATGTGTCTCATCTGACACAACAACTAAGCCATTACCTTGGCTACCACTACCAAGAGACGCAAATTTAAAAGTCACAAGGCATTATGGATTTATCCGAGTTTTTCTTGTAGCACGC
>ERZ891134.1911-NODE-1911-length-13176-cov-4.651627_pt1 | contig 13176 bp, 8 predicted proteins | sample MGYA00520888_ERZ891134 | MGnify/ENA primary metagenome ERZ891134 (study PRJEB32303, sample SAMEA104408692) | aquatic metagenome | biome: Brackish water; feature: Coastal; material: water | place: Baltic Sea | collected 2014-10-23 | depth 10 m ... | reverse complement strand
GTAACTGCCAATTGGTGGTAGGGTTCCGTGTTAATTTCTACCATACCTTCATAGCTAGGAACTACGGCCTGGTCCTGAAGTCCTAAAGGCAATTGAACAAAGTATAGCACTGAATTCAGGGAATTGGCATAGACCGTTTGTAAGGAATCTGATAGGGTAACAGGCGCGCCATTTAAGGTTCTTTCAAAGCTGCTAAAATTGGTCCAAACGTCTTTGGTCACTCCCAAAATGTCTTGTTTCTCTCTGGAATATTGAATCCCAAAAGCGCCTCTTTGTACCTCATAGTGATACGCTCTAAAATCAAAATTAATCTGAGAAGGCTTAGACGTCCATCCATGGGCAGCAACCGTTTTCTGTATCAGAGTACCAGCCTCCATCTCCACATTAGGCGCACAAGAAAACAACAATCCCAACAATAAACCCAATATTACTTTAGCCATAAATACCATATTAATTTTCAAAGGTAAAGATACCCTCAATTGGGGTCTTAAACAAATGGGCCAATTTAAAAGCCAATGGCAGCGAAGGGTCAAATTTACCTTTTTCTATGGCGTTAATGGTCTGGCGAGACACCCCTACTTCATGGGCCAAATCTTCCTGGGTAAAGGCGTCTCTAGCCCGGAGTTCTTTAATGCTATTTTTCATTTGAAACGTCTGGTGTTAATGGCTAATCCCGCCAAATAAGTCAAACTAATCACAATAGTCATAAAGGCAAAATCCATTTTAAAACCCAGTAAATCTTGCTGCTCCAAAATGGACAATCCCAAGCCCAAAACCACTGCTACACCCAAACTAATGGCCATGGCCTCTAAATGCAAGCGTTGTTGCAACTCGTCCAGGTTTAAAATGTGTTTTCTATTGGCCAAAATCATAGCCGCGCCAGTGATTAAAAACAAACCTACGCCTGCGTAAGTGAAAAGGGAATTTTCCCATATAAATTCAGGGCCAAAGGTGGCTAAGGCGGTACTGAGCACCCAAATCATGGTCCAAAGTGCCAATCTCTTGGTGCTTTTGTGCTGTAATTCTTTAAAAGATGTGGTATTTTTCATAAGGTGTAATTGTAAATGTTATTGGCTATTAAATGTAAAACTTACTTGATATTTTGTAAAGTTTATTTGACAAATATACACATTTATTTAAAAATGTAAAGTAAAGTTGACATTTAATGTGAGTTGTTTTATAAAAACAGCCTCATATTCCGTACAAGTGAAACACTTTGTAACGTTTTAAAATACCGTTCGTCTTTAATGGGACTAATCACCGCTTTGCAAGCCTATTACTTATGAAACATTGCTTAAATATTTTTATCCCTTTTTTAAGTGCGCTCTTTATGGCATCGGCCCTGTGGGGCCAAGAAACCGCTCAGAAAATAGACAGGTTTCAGGTGCCCGAATTTGACGGGGTGGTTGGGGAACAGGAGTGGGCCAATACACAGAAATTCCTGATCAATTACGAGATAGATCCCGGAAATAATACGCCCTCTGAAAACCTCACCGAAGTATTTGTGAGCTATTCTGAAACCCACTTATACGTGGGATTTATTGCCTATACAGACATGAAAACCCTGAGGTCTTCTATTAGAAACAGGGATGAAGCGTGGAATGACGACCTTGTGATGTTTGGGATAGACACCTATGGAGACGGCAGGTATTTGATTAATTTTGGTGCCAATGCAGAAGGCAATCAGGTAGATATGAAATTCACCGCAGACGGAAATGACGACGAATCCTACGATATAAATTTTGAATCCAAGGCCAGCAAACAAGAAAACGCTTACCATGTAGAACTCAAAATTCCTTTTAATGTCCTTCAGTTTAAAAAAGCCCTTAAATATGATTGGAACATCCTTTTATACCGCTCAACTTACACAGGGGAAAACAGGAGCCAAAACCTAAATATTGCCATAGATAGAAACAACAATTGCCTTCCCTGTCAGGCGGTGAGCACCATTCATCTAGAAGGGATTAAATCTGAAAACAGGCTGCTTTTTACCCCTAATATGGTGGGAAGTTGGTCCGGTGAAAAAGTAGCGGGTGCTTTGTCATATGGGGCCTTAGACGCTGGCGTGGGGCTTAGCGGACTCATAGACCTCAACAATACGGCCTCTTTGGAATACACCATTAATCCAGACTTTTCTCAGGTAGAAGCAGACGTTTCTCAGGTCACAGTGAACAATACTTTTGCAGTGGAATTTCCGGAGCGTCGTCCTTATTTTAACGAGGGAAATGACATGATTGCTTCTGAACTTAATACGGTGTACACCAGGGCTATTAATCAACCGCTTTTTTCTTCAAAACTCATCTCTCAGGGGGAGAAAAATAGGGTGTATTGGCTCACTGCCTACGACGAATCTTCTCCGTATTTAGTGGCAGGAGAAAACGAGTCCGTACTAGAGCAAGGGGGAGCGTCTTATGCAAATATATTAAGGTACCAGCGCACTTTTAAAGGGGGTTCAAATGTGGGCTTTTTAACCACCAACCGATTTTTTACAGATGGAGGCTCAGGAAATACCTTTGGACTCAACGCCCTGTATAGGATGAAGGAAAAATATGCTTTTACGGCAGAATTCAGTAAGAGTGTTATTAAAGAACCTGAGGCAGATTGGATAGACAACAACGGGCTCATTAAAAATAAGAGTATTGCTTTAGACGGTGAATCCCTCAAAGGAGATGCCTTGGCCTTAAAGGTGACTAGAAATACCAAGCATTGGAATTCAGAAGCCTTTTATGAACATTATAGTCCCCATTATCAGACGCCTTTAGGATTTATTACCCGAAACAGTATTAAAAGGGTGTTTTTAGGTCATGGGTATCAGCAGTTTTTTGAAAAGGAGAATGCGGTACGGCAATTGAATCTTTTTGTGGGTAGTGAGGCCATTCACAATTACGACGGTTTAAAAAAATACAGTACCCTGGGCGGGGAACTCTCCTTGCAATTGGCGGGAAATATTAATATAGAATTCAGTAAATGGTGGGTCCTCAATGAGGAGTTTGAGGGCTTTAACGCCACCAATATGCCAGAAAACAATTTTTTTATTCGCTTCAGTCCATCGGAAAAAATAAATATGAGAATATTCACCTCTTGGGGAGAGAATATTTTTTACGGAGACGCTCCTGAGGTGGGGAAAAACTTTTTTCTAGGGAGTTTTAACAACTTCCAATTTAGTCCCAAATGGTCTGTAGCCCCAAGTATTCGGTACTCCAGATTGGGTCATTTAGACGGGAAAAATACTTTTTACGAGGGTTTCATTGTCAGGGGAAACACCAATTATCAATTCAATCAAAACCTCTCCTTAAGACTGGTGTCTGAGTTGAACTCTTTTGGATCAGGCGCTTTTGTGCAGACCTTACTCAAATGGAACCCCAATCCATTCACCATATTTTACATTGGGGGCACCAATGGGTATTCCTACGCAGAACATATTGGAGACCTGCGCGTAGATGGGGTAAACCTCTACTTTAAATTTCAGTACCAATTTGGTTTGTAGACATGCGGAATTTACCTACTTTGCAGCCGTAATTTTAACCTTAAGGTAACCTTTATTTGACCCTTAAAAGGTTATTTTTACGCCTTGTAAACAAACACTATGGACAACTTGTACTTGTTAATGCTAGTGGCATTAGCGGCTTTAGCCATTGCGGATCTTATTGTAGGGGTCAGTAATGATGCTGTGAATTTCCTCAATTCAGCAGTGGGCTCCAAAGCCCTTTCCTTTAAAACCATTATGATTGTGGCTTCTATAGGAATTGCATTGGGTGCAATTTTCTCCAGCGGAATGATGGAGGTAGCCAGAAAAGGTATCTTCAATCCCAGTGAGTTTTACTTTAATGAAATCATGTTCATTTTCATTGCCGTAATGATTACAGACATACTGTTGTTAGATTTTTTTAATACCATTGGTCTACCCACTTCTACTACGGTATCTATTGTTTTTGAATTGCTCGGTGCCTCTGTGGCCATGGCATTGATTAAAATCTACAAGAATGGTGGTGATTTTGCAGAAGTAGTGAACTACATAAATACTTCTAAAGCCTCAGAAATTGTTGTGGGAATATTGCTCTCTGTCGCTATAGCTTTTACTGTTGGGGCACTGGTACAATGGAGCACTAGGGTACTACTCTCCTTTAATTTTGACCAAAAGCCAAGTTGGATGTCTGCGTTATTTGGTGGAATTGCCACCTCTTCTATTACCTATTTCATCTTAATGAAAGGTATTAAAGGAACCGCATTTGCTAGTAGGGCTTTAGAGATTGCAGATGGGCTCACCATAGGAGCTTATATTGAGAGTAATGTAGGTTTGATCATTTTGATTAACCTTCTCGTTTGGTCTGCTATTTCTTATGTGCTTATTGAAATTTTCCGCGTAAACATATTCAAATTTATCATCTTAATTGGAACCTTTGCGTTGGCTTTAGCCTTTGCCGGAAATGACCTGGTAAACTTTATTGGAGTGCCCATTGCTGCGCTTCAATCCTATGAAGCGTGGACCCTTTCTGGAGTGCCTGCAACAGAATTCAGCATGCAAATGCTTTCCAATAAGGTTCCAACACCCACCTTATTATTATTTATATCTGGCGGTGTTATGGTGGCCACGCTTTGGCTTTCAAAAAAATCTAGATACGTAGCAGAAACTGAGATTAACTTAGCCAGAGAAGGAGAATCCAAAGAACGTTTTAATCCGAATGGATTTTCGAGGATTATTGTAAGACTGGCCATTAATATTGGGGCATTTTTAAGAGCAATCACCCCGAACCAACTTCAAGAAAAAATAGATATACAATTTATAAAGGCACCCAAAAAAATAGCCAAAGGAAGCAAAGAAGATGGCGCTGCATTTGACATGGTTCGTGCAGCAGTAAACTTAGTCGTTGCAGGAATTTTAATTTCCGTGGCTACCTCTTACAAACTGCCGCTTTCTACTACCTATGTCACTTTTATGGTAGCCATGGGAACTTCTCTTGCAGACAGGGCCTGGGGTGCAGAAAGCGCAGTATATAGGGTAGCCGGTGTTCTAAATGTCATTGGTGGCTGGTTTGGTACTACACTAATTGCTTTCACTGCTGCTTCTTTAATATTGGGTATTTTATTTTTTGGACAGGGTTATGCCGTAATTGCACTACTTGTTGCTGCAGTAGTTATTTTAATGAGAAATTATATTTCTTACAATAAAAAAAACAAAGAAATTAAAGCAGAAGACAGCCTAAGAAAAGCAGAGAGTAGTTCCATTCAAGGCGTGATTGAGGAGAGTGCTAACAATATTTCTAATGTGATTAGACGGTCTAAGATTATTTTCTCTAATGCAGTAGACGGCTTAGCCAAACAAGATTTAGAATTATTAAAAAAGAACAAGAAGCAAGGGGCCAAACTGGCCGATGAAATTGACGACCTACGCAACCATATTTTTTACTTTATCAAAAACCTGGACGAGTCCAGTGTTCGTGCGAGTGATTTTTACATCTCTACTTTAAAAGACCTAACAGATGCCGCCCAGTCTTTAGACTATATTTCTAAGGTGAGTCACAAGCATGTAAACAACAACCATAAAAAACTAAAATACAATCAATTAAAGGAACTTAAAGAAATTGAAATGCTCTTTGAAACGGCCCTTTTTGACAAGACCAAGAGTATTTTTGAAAAGAGAAACTTCAACGACATTATTCATGTACTCAATGCAAAAGAAGACATGTTACGTTCTATCTCAGATAAAATTGAGACCCAAGTATCCAGAATTCGTTCAGAAGAAACAAGTCCAAAAAATACCACACTTTATTTCTCTATACTCACAGAAACAAGGGACTTGCTTAACGCCATCATGAATCTCTTAGAAATGTACTACAGGTCTTATGACGCAGACATTACCCCTGCGAGTATTGAAGAGGAAAAGAAGAAAGGATAGATCTAATCCGTTTTGTTTTTATACCTTTAAAATCACACTTTAAGTGGTCTTAAATGTATCGTACCCTTTATGTCTTTTTAAAATTAGTGCTCCTTGGTTTTTGTAGCCTTTTTAGTTCTCTTACGCTTTGGGCACAAAACAGCAGTGCTGCCTTATTTGAGGGTCCTACATACGCAGACGTACACCGTACCATCAATGAAAGACACAAATTCTTAGGCCCTTATGAATTTCAAGAGGGCAGTATTTATTTTGACGGTATTTGGCAGGAAGGCATAGAGATTAAATACGATTCTTACCAAGATTTACTGTTATTAAAACACCCCACTGCTCCAGGAGCACCTACGGTTATTGTCAATTCAAATAGGGCCAGCCAGTTTAAACTAGGGATGAGATCATTTCATTTTATTCATGAAGAAGGCCTTAAAGGTGCCCAAGGTTATTTTGAGTTATTGGCAGCGAATAGCCATAGTGCGCTATTAAAAAAGCAGCGTACAAGAATTCAAAGAAAACAAGCCAGTGGGTTAGCTTATTACGAGTTTAAACAGGCTCCATATTACCTGTATTACGAAAAAGGGGTCTATAGTGTGATAAAGAAAATGTCTTCAGAATTAGAGGCCATTTACCTTACAAAAATCTCTAGAGAAGAATGAAAAAATCACTCACTTTATGGGTCTTTTGTATTGTAGTATTGGGCGCTTTAAAAGCCTTGGCTCAAGGCCCTACAAACACTATTGTATTTAAAGAAGTTCCTTTAAACAAGGCTTTGGATTCAGTGGCACTGCATACGGGTGCCAAAATTTATTACGCACAAGATTGGGTCAAGGACCTAGTGGTCAATGGTTCCTATGCTGGAAATACGCCAAAAATCCTTTTAGAAGCCCTTCTCAGTGGCACCAACCTCAATGTATTTGAATGGGAAAGGCAGTATATCATTACACAAAACACCTTAATATACCCAGATATTGTGGCCTCATTTTACAGGGGCGAATTTCAAAAAGCAAACAGTTCTGATGCTGATTCTAATGAATTTTCTTCAAAGCTTCCTTTGGAAATTAATTTTAACAACAAGACAAACCCTAAAGACAATCCCTTAAAAAGAACAACTATAACAATTGGAAAGCAAACAAATTATATTGCTGTAAACGGGTATACTATTACTGGAAAAATCACTGAGGCAGACGGAATTACTCCCATTCCAAACGCCACAATAATTTTAAACAATCAAGAAGACTATACCTCTACCGACGGATCAGGAGACTTTGCTTTTGAGGGAATTTCTTATGGATCACAGCTGCTTAAAGTCTCTATTGTGGGCTATCAAAATGTGGAACAACCCATTAAAGTATTCAACAACGGTAGCCTGAATCTAAGCCTTCAAGAATCATTTGAAGCCCTAGAAGAAGTGGTGGTTAAAGCTGGGGCAAAAAAAGCGGTAGAAGAAGTGGGTAGTGGCGGAAGCTCTTTTACTCCAGAAGAGACCAAAAACATCCCTTTGGTTTTAGGAGAACGGGACCTTTTTAAAGTAGCCACCACATTACCTGGTGTGAGTTCTGCGGGAGAGGGTGCCTCTGGATTTAATGTGAGGGGCGGTAAAACAGACCAAAACTTAATTTTATTAGACAGGGCCGTGGTGTACAATCCCACCCATTTTTTTGGTTTATTCCCTGCCTTAAACCCTTTTGCAGTGGCCGCATTAAATGTGTATAAAGGCTCTATCCCTGCCCAATACGGTGGTAGACTTTCTGCTGTTTTTGATATGGAAACCAAAGCACCAAGCAATCAGACGTTGAAAGGAGAGGCTTCTTTAGGTCCCATAACGGCCAACCTGATGTTAGAAATTCCCATCCAAAAGGACAGTGCTTCCTTATTAATTGGAGGTCGTTCTGCGCATGCCAACTGGGTGCTGGGTGCATTAAAAGAAGAGAGTTTGGCCAAAAGTACTGCCTTATTTTATGACGGTATTATAAAGTATCAGCAACAGCTCAATAAAAAAAACACCCTAAAAACTACCCTCTATCATTCTAAAGATGCCTTTAGTATTACTTCAGATTCTATTTATGGCTATACCAATACTGCGCTATCCATTCAATGGCAGAGGCAACTGGCCAATAAACAATTTTTAAATACTGCAGTAACCCACAGTCGCTATGGTTTTACCATTGATTATGAAGGCAGCGGGAACAATGGTTTTAAACAAGGCTACGAACTCACAGACTCACAACTCCTCATAGATACTAAAACTGAACTACACCCCAAGCACACCCTTGCCTACGGGATCATGATAAAAAACTATCAGATGCAGCCTGGGTTTAACAAGCCTTATAGCGCTAACGACCTTACAACTGTAGTAAATTTAGAGGCAGAACAGGCCTTAGAAATGGCTGTTTTCGCTTCTGATCTCATCAATATCTCAGATAAAACCGCAGTAGAATTGGGCCTTAGATATAATGTATATGCACAACTTGGCGCCCTTACTCAACGCACATATGAATCCAACAGTCCTTTTAACAACGGCAGTTTAAATGCAGAGGAGTTCATAGGCAAAGGCCAAATTGTGGCTACTTATACTGGGCTAGCCCCTAGAATTTCTTTTAGGTATTTACTCAATGAGAATAATTCCATAAAAGCGAGTTACAACAAAGCATTTCAGTTTATTCATACCCTTTCAAACGCCACCACTCCAGCGCCCAACGATTCCTGGAAATTGTCTGACAACAATATTAAGCCCCAAGCTTCTGAACAGGTATCGCTTGGGATTTATCACAACAGCAGCAACCAAAAATATACCGCCAGCGCAGAGGGATTTTTTAAAAGGCAAGAAAACCTATTGGATTTTAAGACTGGAGCCTCTTTGGTGTTAAACCCTAGGGTAGAGCAAGAAGTCATTCAAGGTTTAGGTAAATCTTATGGTGTAGAATTGTTTCTTCAAAAAAACATCGGAAAATTAAACGGATGGCTTTCCTATACATTTTCAAGATCACTGTTGCAGTTGGCGAGTGATTTCAGAAATTTAGAGATTAACAATGGGGCCTATTTTCCAAGTAATTTTGACAAACCACATGATTTTAGTGGGGTGTTTAATTATCAGTTTTCCAAAAGATGGAGTTTTTCTGCCAACCTGATTTACCAAACTGGAAGGCCCATTACTTTTCCTATAGGAAACTATCAATTTAATGGATCTGAATACGTGCTTTACAGCGACAGAAACAGCTATAGAATTCCAGACTATTACCGTTTGGATTTGGGTATTAATCTAGAAGGAAACCACAGAAAAAATAAACCCTTTAATGGATTTTGGAGCCTCTCCGTTTACAATGCCTTGGGGAGAAACAATCCCTATTCCGTATTTTTCGTGAATGAGTCCGGGTCAATTAAAGCCTTACAGAGCAGTATTTTTGCGGTGGCAGTACCATCACTTACTTACACCATTAATTTTTAAAACATGAACCAGTACAAGATCATACCATACTTGAGCAAAGGCTTCTTAGGCTTGTTTCTGCTTGCGCTCCAATCTTGTATTACAGATTATCAAGGAACTATTGGGGGTTCTTCTGAGGTATTGGTGGTGAATGGCCTCTTGACAGACGAGTACAAAAAACAAGTGGTGCAACTCTCGAGATCTTATACCTTTGAGAATGCGGGACCAAGGTATGAAACAGACGCCGCTGTAACTGTAAGTGGATCAGATGGATCCCTGCATGCCTTTTACGAAACCCCAAATGGTGTGTATAAATCCGTATCGCCATTTGCCGCGCAAGCGGGCGTGTCCTACCAATTGGAAATTACTTCTGTGACCGGGGAGGCATATGCCTCTAGCCCTATGGGCTTGCCGGCTCCCACAGAAATTCAAGCACTTAAAGCGGTAGCGACCACCAATGCCCAAGGGAAACCAGGAATTTCTATTCAGTTAGACGGGAGCGGCCCGGTCACCGCCTCGAGATTTAGATACGATTTTACAGAACACTGGAAAATAGTCGCGCCTTATTGGAGCCCTCTAGACATTGTGGTCCTATCAGAGGGGCAATCTACCTTTAACCTCGCCATTATAGAGCGGGAAACAGAAGAACAGGTTTGCTATGGAACTGCAAGACCTAAAGAGGTGTTACTCACCTCCACCGCTGCCTTGAGCAGCAATGAAGTAAAAAATTTTCCCATAAGATTTATCTCTAAAGAAGACTATATTTTACAACATCGTTACAGCATTGGGGTAAAACAATTTGGGGTGAGCGAACAAACCTACAGCTATTACGAAACTCTAAAGAGTCTTTCAGCTTCTGCAGAGAATGTTTTTTCAGAAGACCAACCGGGATTTTTACAGGGAAATATGTACGCCTTGGAAGATCCAGATGAAAAAGTAGCTGGTTTTTTTGAGGTCTCTACCGTAAGCGAAAAAAGAATCTTTATAAACTTTGACGATTATTTTCCTGGAGAAGAGCTACCAGACTACCTAGTCAATTGCATTCCCTCTGCCCCCACTACAGACGGCCCATTGGGTAGCAGAGAATTGCTCAATGTTATATACAACAACTCCGTGCGCTATTTTGGCATAAACATAGATCGTATTGCGCCAGGGGGTACCTTCCTAGTGGTGCCAGCCAATTGTGGAGACTGCACTACCCTTGGTTCCAATATAAAACCTGATTTTTGGATAGATTAATATGAAAAACACTTTATTCATCCTACTCTTTAGCTATTGCTTCTCTTTAATCGGACAAGAATCTAATCTTGTTACTCAGAAAGACATGCTGAATATTTCGGGCACAGAAACCATTGCCGTACATCTCAACACACAAACTATTTTACCCGGAGAATACCTGTATTTTAGTGTCACTTTAAAGTCAAAAGAAGGCCTTTTAAAACAAAAATTAAGTAAGGTAGCCTACATTGCCCTAGTAAACCCAATGGGAGAAAAAGTGCTCTTGGCACAAATGCTATTGAAACAAATATCTAACAATGGCTACGAACCAGAGGGTTTTTTAAAACCACTGCTTAAAGACCAGACGCATCTAAATAGTGTACGAGGTCAGGGAGACCTTTTTATTCCAGTGAGTTTAGCCACAGGCGCCTATACATTAGTGGGTTATACCCAACAAATGTTGCAGCAGGACCCAGAAGATTTATTTATACGTCCATTGGCTGTTATAAATCCCTACACCAATGCACGCGTTGGCACAGTCAATGAAATAGAGGCAAAAAACACCCTTGATTTTACCCCTGAAACGACTGTCTCAAATACAGTCCTTGAACCAACTATCAAAAACAGGGATACCATTACAGACGCCAAATTAATGCCTGTTTTTGGTCCTTTAGAAAAAATAAGCCTACAAGATCTCAGCCTTAAAGAAATATCCGATAACGGGGCTGGTTTAAGCCTTAAAGAAATTCTAGGCAACGAAACTATAGCGACCCTTTCGATTAGAAAAAAAGAAAGCCTTCAGTCTTTCGCTTATTTTAACATAGCCCCTCTAGAGAAAAAAGGGGCTCAATCTACGCCAGCCGGAGCCGGAAATTTCTCTCAAGAAAAACCTCAAATTGAACTTCAAAGAGAGCGTCAAGGAGAATTTCAAGGCGCTTCTATCAGCGGGCGTATTGTGGCAAACGATAAGAAAAGTACCCAACTAAAAATAAATGAAGTCAGTATAGCCTTGAGCTTTCTAGGAGAGAACATGCCTTTTAAGCTCACCAATCCAGCAGCAGATGGGACATTTAGTTTCCCTATCAACAGCCCTATAAACAACAATAACGCTGTGCTAGAAATAATGGGTAATGCTAAAAATGACTACCACTTAGTGGTAAACCCGCTACCACTCCCTCACTTAGCATCTCTCCCAAAAGGAACACTACAACTGTATTCAAAAGACTTGGAAACACTGACCCAACGCAGTGTATACAACCAAATAGAAAATGCTTTCAACCGCTTTAAACCAGATTCCATTGCTTTAGAGAACCGTCCAATATCTGACTTTAGTCATTTAGAATCCAGTGAATACATTCTAGAAGAATACACATTATTTCCCACTTTTGAAGAAACCGTTTTTGAGATCATCAGTGAATTGAGTTACCAAAAAACAACAGATGGAGGCTTAGTGCTTTATTGTAAAGGAGTGAGTAGAAATACCCCAATTGCTGCCCCTCCCCTATTGTTTATAGATGGCATTCCGGTAGAAGATCAAGAACAGTTTAGGGGGTATTCCACCCAAAATATAGCCCGTATTAAAGTGGTTCAAAAACAGCTGGTCGTTGGAAATAAAATTTGGAATGGGTTGGTCCAAATTAGCACTAAAAATGGCTACCCACTGGAGTATATTAAAAGTAACGATTTAAGTGTCAAAGCGCTAGAGCTCCCAGCATTACAAAAGAAATACTACCAAATTCAAAAAAACACCATCGAAGAAAATCAGACTATTCCCAAAACTGTAGACCAACTGCCTCATTTTAACACTCAATTACTCTGGTTGCCCAACAGCTTAGTGTCTTTAGAGACAACTCCTTCTTATTTCTATACCTCAAGTGTAAAAGGAAACTATGAATTAAAGGTCTTTTACCAAAACTTAAAGGGGGATGAAAAAGTTTGGACCAAAGTCTTTAGGGTAGAATAATCAGGGGGATTCATCTGAGAGATTGATCAGGGAGATTCAATAATAAAGCTATGGCTAAGAAGCCCGCTAAATCTTTTGTAGACCCTTTTTAAATATTAATGTCAATTATTGAATAGGCAGTCCCCAGTCCGGAAAAGCATCTGAAAAGGTGGAAAAGTTAGTCTCACCCACAAAAGAAGGTGGATTAGCGTCTGAGTTGCCCCAATTAAAATTGGCTGGCGTATCTTGAAGGCCCAAGGCTTCAATGCCAAAACCAGAAGTTGATAGACCATCCAAAACATTCACATCACTGGCGTAAAAGCCCTTTGAAACTCCTGAAAATTGTAAGGAACTAAAATGGCCTTTAACACCCCCGCTTTTAAAAGCAAGCCCGGCTCCGTTCAAGGGGTTTTTAATCAATACCTCAGAAACAGAAAAAGCAGTTCCATTTTTAGAGGCCTCCGTACTGTAATCTATCCAAATACCATGCTGCTGCGGCTGAGACACAAACCACTTAAGCCCTATTCCAGACCAACCACCCTCTATCTCAATACCATTGATCTGATTTTGAGTGCTCAATACATTATAAATGGTGGCATTTCCGCCAAAAATAGCCATTCCATTGCCCAATCCCATAGAAATATGGATGTGCGAAAGGGTGGTGTTCTTGCCCACACCATACAAGCCAAGACCATTAAAGTA
>ERZ891134.1910-NODE-1910-length-13178-cov-6.113998_pt1 | contig 13178 bp, 12 predicted proteins | sample MGYA00520888_ERZ891134 | MGnify/ENA primary metagenome ERZ891134 (study PRJEB32303, sample SAMEA104408692) | aquatic metagenome | biome: Brackish water; feature: Coastal; material: water | place: Baltic Sea | collected 2014-10-23 | depth 10 m ... | reverse complement strand
GGTTGTGGTGGGTTCGGGACTAGGTCCCGCCTCACTAGTGGACTCTGCGGTCGGTTCCGCTTCACTCACTGCGTCGTCAGAATGCGCAGGTTCAGACGGTGCTGACGGTTCGGAAGTGGGCGACGCTGATGCCGGATCGCTAGGCATCGAACCACCGCCAGCCCCCGACGGAATCGCACCGGCAACCAAGATTGCGGTAGTGAGAAGCGATCCAGCGGCCACCACGGCTGTGCGGCGCGCGATCGAAGACATGTCAAGCAGCGTGACTAGTCGGACGCGGGCAAAGCCCGCGGTCCGAGACGACGCTCAAGTTCTGAACGGACTTGAGCGATCGAGGCCAGATAGGACCGGTTAGATGCCTCAGCCCGGGCAGCTTCAGCAGCAGCAGTGTCTGCCGCCTCACGGATCGAGTCGATGGCGTTATTGATTGCTGTTCGCATCGCACCGGTCTGATGAAGCAGGCTCGTCATCTCATTCTCTTGTCCCTGAATCTCATCAAGAGACTGCTGCAAAATCGACCGTGCTTCTGATCGAGACTCATCCCTCAAAGAATCGGCCATCGAGCGGGCCGCTTCGACAATTTGCCGCCCTTCTTGATTGGCCGTCGCAATTGATTGGTCGGCCGAACGCAGTGCCACCTGAAGACGCGTCTGGGCCTCCTGAACAAGGCCCTCAGATTCATGTCGCGCTTCCTCACGCATGGCTTCAGCCTCTGACCGAGCAGCAGCAACCATGGAGTCAGACTCGGTGCGGACGCGCTCCATGATCTCTTCAGCTGTGGCGTGGGCCTTGGCCTTGGTGCTAGCACTCGCCTCTTCAGATTCGGCGACCAGCCGATCCGCGCGCTCCTGCGCCTGGGCGACAATGGACAGTCCCTTTGCGCGGGCCTGCGCTTGCTCCTTTTCTGCCTGACTACGAACATCAGCGGCTTGCGCTCGTGCCGCTTTGATGATCTCGCCAGCCGCACCAACGGCAACCAAAGACAGTTCCTCTGGGCTCAGGTCCTGCAGGCGCCGACGATCGGAGAGTTCATGCCGTGCCTGAGCTAGCTGACTTTCTAACTCGGTCACGCGCGCCTTGAGCCCCTGGAGGATCTCTGCCGGGCTCACCGGCTGACCGTGGTCGTCAGCAAACTCCGCACTCATGAGAACACCTCCATCGCTCCTTCAGCAAGCGCAAGGCTAGCGAGGCCCCCGCAAAGGCCCAACATAGGCCTTCAATCCTTGTTACTACTGGGATCCCGACTCTCTCCCAGGCTCCACAGATCCCACTGTCGATCGAGCAATCGCGCATATCGCGGGTCGCTTGTGTCCAAGAATCCGTCTAGCAGTTGGCTGCTCGTGCGGGCTTCGTCTGCGAGCCTTCGACCCTGTTCGGCCTCAGACCTACGCCGCGTCTCATGGACCAAGCGCTCTCTCGTCTCCTCGAGTTCGAGTCGGATGCTGTCAAGAGCGGACTGAAGCTCCATGGCGCGACGTCGGTCTGCGTCGGCATCAGCGAGTTGGGCATCGGTCATTGAGCGCGCCTCTTGTAGCCGTGCCCGCTCTTCCGCCAAGGATTCGCGTGCCTTAACCAACAAATCGCGCTCTTCAGCTAACGCAGTTTGCAGCGCAGTGACCTTCTCGTTGGCCACGCTCGCAGCAGCATGCACCTGCTCCAATTCCGCTTCTAGACTCTGCTGTTCGGATTCCCATGCGGCTTGGGTCTCCTCGAACTGCGTGCGGGATGAATGGAACAGGGTTTCGCCCTCACGCAAGCGAGACTGCTCGTCTTCGAGTGCAGCCTGTCTGACATTTAGCTCTTGATTGCGCTGATCGAGTTCGTCACGTTGTGCATTCAGAGTTGACTCTCGATCGGTGAGCGCCTTGACCTTCTCCGCGAAATCCAACTCGCGTGACGACAACTCCTCAAGCTGCCCCGCAACATGCGCCGCCTGATCTTTCAACTCAGCTTGCCGACCGTCTAGTTCGACCTGCTGTGCTTTGGCGGCCGCCGTCTGATCGTTTGCCTCCGCAAGACCACGAGTCAACTCCTCATTGAGCGCAGCCAGTTCCTTTTCCTTGGAAGCGATTTGATCTTGTTGCGCAGTCAGTGAAACACGCAGATTGTCGAGTGCTTCACGGTCGCTTGTAAGGATCTCTGACTCTTTCGCGAACTTCGTTCTATCGTCGACAAACTTCTTTTGAGATATCTGCAACTCGGCCACCTCGGACTTCAGGTGTTCGCGAGCTGCTTCCATTTCGTCTCGTACTTCTTCGAGCTTCTCGCGCAGTGAATCGATGCCCGCCTTGTCCCTTACTAGATTAATTCGCTCAGTTTCGAGCGCTGCGCGGCTTCCTTCGAGTTCGGCTCGCATTTCGCGCAGCCGGGCTCGCTCTGAAATCAATTCGCGCTGCTCGCGATCCAACACCTCGTGCTGCTCATCTAAAACACTTAGCGCCGAAGATGCAGTCTCCGTTCGCACCGAGGTGTCTGCACGTTCACGTGAAAACGCTAGCCGCTCGCGCTCAAGTTCTTCACGCTCCTGGGACAGGCGCTTGCTTTCCTGCTTTAGTTCAATGTAGAAATCGCGGACTTTAGCCTTGACCGCTTCCAATTCCACATCCTTGCTTTCGTCACCCTCTTCGTCAGCAGCGTCCATTGAGTCGTTTTGGCCCTCTATCGAGGAATCCTCAGGTGTGTCGGTGTCCTCGCGCTCGGAATCATCAGCGGCTGAGGAGTCTTCTGACTGCACCGACGACGGAGGAGTGATCACCGCCGTGGGCAGCTGCGGCTCCAACTCCGATTGCTGTCGGCGCTCCTTGAGGATGCGAACGATGCGCTCTCGAACACCCTTTTCCCCATCGGCTTCCTCCAGGAGGTCGTCGACAGTGGGGCGTGTCGTGCGCAGCGTCCTTGGAACATCCGCCGTTGCATCGCTTTGGGGAGAACGGTGGTAAACCTTGTTGTCAGGTGCGTCTTGTGCTTCCTCGTCGTCTTCTTCTCCGGAGTCATCGCCGATGACTTCAGTGACTTCAGTGACTTCACTGACCTCACTGACCTCGCGAATCTCCTGCTGTGAAGCAGCGGAGTCAGACTCGTCCGCACGGGAGACCGGATCCGGTTCCAGTTCCACGACTTCTTCATTTTCGACGCTGCGCGGCCGTGGATCCTTGGTAGCAGCAAGAGCCTCGGACAGAATCGCTGGCGACTCGAGAGCAACACGGTTGGCCTGGCGCCGCCTGCGGACCCTCATGAGCTCGAACACCACAAATCCAACACCGATAAGAATAAAAACAGCCAGTAATGGGTTGCTGGTGAGAAAGTCGATGAGGGCGGTCACGGTTCGAACTCGATTCCGTCGGGGAAGCTAGGCAGCGTGTATGTGGGGGGAAGTATTAACCCTGGAGGGTCACTCTGGCAACCCTGGAGACCATCCCCGCTAGACCGACCGTCCTCGTGGACCGAACCCGTCCGGAAAATCGGACTTACCGGGCAAATTCCCCACGGTAGTACTCGAACAACCAACCGATGATGCCGATAAGCAAGATGCCCAAGCCCAGAACGACGAACCACGCCGCGAATACCAGGCCCAAAGCAATGGCGCCGGCACCGATGCCGGTCACCAATGGCCACCAGGAATGCGGGCTGAAGAAGCCGTACTCCGGGTCGGCTTCGTCGATCTCACCATCCGGACGGTCCTCCGGTCGCGGGTAGACCCGCTTCGCGGTGTAGAGGGTGTAGAAGGCTACGAGGAACGCCAAACCGCCCGTGAGGACAAGGAGGGTTGTGCCCACCTCGTCGCGGCTGAAGTACCAGTAGGCCCCACCGACAACCGAGTAGAAGATGAAACCGAGGACGAAAGCCCACCCTTCGATCTTCATGAGATGCCGTCCCCGACCCGGCTTGCCGAACTGCTGATTTGCGGCTGCGATCGAGCACTCGGAGGTGCGAGTTCGGGATGGTGCAGATCGAAGGCCGGACGCTCGGAGCGGATCCGAGGCAGCGAGGTGAAGTTGTGCCGCGGCGGGGGGCAACTGGTCGCCCACTCCAGTGAACCACCCCAACCCCAGGGATCATCGACGTTCACGTGCGGAGCGTTCTTCCATGTCACCAGCACGTTCCAGATGAAGAACAGTGTGGAGATTCCCAGGATCGCGGCGCCGATGGTAGATACGACGTTCAGAGTGGTGAAGTCATCCACCGGTAGGTAGTCCCCATAACGACGAGGCATGCCCTGAACACCCAGCCAGTGCTGGACCAAGAAGGTGACCTGGAAACCGATGAACAGCAGCCAGAAGTGGATCTTGCCGAGCCGCTCGTCGAGCATCTTGCCGGTCATCTTCGGCCACCAGAAGTAGAAGCCGGCGAACATCAAGAACACGACCGTTCCGAACACGGTGTAGTGGAAGTGGGCGACCACGAAGTAGCTGTCGGAGACATGGAAGTCCAGCGGTGGCGCGGACAGAATGATTCCGGTCAATCCACCGAATAGGAAGGTGACCAAGAAGCCCATCGTCCACAGCATCGGGGTGTCCATGGACACCGATCCCTTCCACATGGTGCCGATCCAGTTGAAGAACTTCACACCAGTGGGTACCGCAATGAGCATCGTCATGAGCGCGAAGAACGGCAGATATACCGATCCGGTGACGTACATGTGGTGCGCCCACACGGCAACGGACAGTGCGCCGATGGCCATCGTCGCGAACACGAGTCCCTTGTAGCCGAAGATCGGTTTGCGCGAGAACACCGGAATGATCTCGCTGGCAATGCCGAAGAAGGGCAAGGCGATGATGTACACCTCCGGATGCCCAAAGAACCAGAACAGGTGCTGCCACAAGATGGCGCCCCCGTTCTCCGGAGCGAAGACCACCGAGCCGAATTGCCGGTCGATGAACATCACCACCAGCGCCGCGGCGAGGACGGGGAATGCGATCAGCACCAATACCGAGGTGATGAAGATCGTCCAGGTGAAGATCGGCATCCGGAACATGGTCATGCCCGGTGCCCGCATCGTGAAGATCGTCGTGATGAAGTTGACGGCGCTCAAGATTGTGCCGAGGCCGCCCAGGGCCAAACCTAAGAACCACAGGTCCGCGCCAGGGGTCGGCGAGAAGACCGCGCTACTGAGCGGGGCGTAGGCAAACCAGCCAAACGACGCTGCACCGCCGGGGGTGAGGAAGCCAGCCGCCACCACCAGCCCGCCGAACAAAAACAGCCAGTAGCCGAACATGTTGAGTCGGGGGAAGGCTACGTCTGGTGCGCCGATCTGCAGGGGCATGATCACGTTGCCGAAGCCGACGAAAAGTGGCGTGGCGAACAGGAACAACATGATTGTGCCGTGCATGGTGAACAGCTGGTTGTACTGCTCAAGTGAGATGACCTGCAGCCCCGGCAAGGCGAGTTCCGCCCGAATGAGCAGCGCCATAACTCCCGCAATGAAGAACCACATCACTGAGGTGACCAGATACATGTAGCCGATCAGCTTGTGGTCGGTGGAGGTCACCCAATTGACGATTGCCTTACCCAGGCTCTGCTGCCGCTGGGGAGCAGCGGGTGGGGCCGCGGTGGTTCCAGTGACGGGCGGCTCGTTCAGGATCGTCATATCCGTCGCTCCTCGGGACGCTGTCCTTCGTTGGTTGTGCGCTCGTTGTCGAGTTGGCCGGTCTGGCCCTTTACGCGGAGTTCCTCCATCTTGTCGTCGAACTCGGCACGTTCGACGACCTTCACCTGGAAGAGCATGCGGGCATGGTCGACACCGCACAACTCAGCACACTTGCCGGCGTACGTGCCGATCCGATCCGGGGTCAATTCGAAGACATTGGTCTTACCGGGGATGACGTCCATCTTGAACAAGAAGGCGGGAACCCAGAAGGAGTGGATGACGTCCGGGGAGGTCAACTCGAACCGGATTTTTTCATCGACGGGAAGGTAGAGAGTTGGGGGCTCCCCCACAGATCCTTCGCCGTAGGGGACTCCGATGTCGTAGACGTCCTCATCGAGGTAGTTGAAGCCCCAGGACCAGCGGAACCCGACCACGTTGACCGTCTGCTCTTGGTCGTTGTCCACCGTGAGGATCTCGCTTTGGTCCCGCGCGGTGAACCAAAACAGTCCGAGGATCATGATCAGCGGCACGATCGTGTACAGCGCTTCGATCGGGATGTTGTAGCGAGTCTGCTCAGGAACCTCGTTCGCGTGGCGACGCCGGTAGGCAACCGCCGCCCAGATCATCAACGCCCAGGTAAAGATGCCGACCGCCCACGCAGCGATCCACGAACCGTTCCACAGGTTTTGGATAATCGGAGCCTCTGCTGAGGCCGGTTCCGGCAGATCAAAAAAGAACGCCTCGTTGGCGGTGCAGCCGGACAACACCACTGCGGAGAAAACGAGAGCGGTGATGACGGCGAAACGACGGGGGCTGCGCGGGGACGAAGCCCTGTGCAGGGTTTCGGTGGACGCCACGTATCGCCTCTTCCTCGTTTGGGTGCACCATTGATCCCGCTGGGAGATTGTTCCCGACGAGACTAGTACACGATGCGTCTCACGATACCCCCTCAATGGCCTCCTTTCACGAGGGGATGAAGGTGATCTGCCACACGACGACGCCGCCGTTACGGTGGGGCTCATGGACGCTCCCGCGGCCGCGGATGAGCGGCTGGTTTCGCCGCTGTGGCGACCTCCCGCGCCGGAACCTCCGGCGGGCTATCTGGATGCCGTCGGCGGGCAACCAACACTGAGCGTTGCCCGAGAAGCGTTCGCCGCTGCCCTAGAGCAGTCGTGGCCTGATCCAGCCCGCCTGCACCACAGCGGCCGCCGAGCCGGCTTACTGCTTGATACCGCTCGTGCCTCGATTGCGCGCTTCCTAGAAGTGCCCACGGCCGACTGCTTCTTGGGGTCTTCCGCTTCGGATCTGTTGCATGCATGCATTGGCGGGCTTTTCGCTGCCCGCACAAGCGCCGGAGCACCCCCTCGGATCATCGTGAGCGAGGCCGAGTCAATGGCGGTTTTGGCCGCCGCCCGCTCGTGTCCGCTGGCTGAAGTAGTGACCGTTCCGGTGACGATCACCGGAGCTGTCGACATCGACATGCTGGCATCGGCCCTGGCCCACGGAGCGGCTCTGGCGTGCGTTCAGGTGGCGAATGCGGAAGTGGGCACCCGCCAACCACTGGCCGAGGCGCATCGGCTCTGCCGTGCAGCCGGGATCCCGCTGGTGAGCGACGCCACCCAGGTTGCTGGGCACGACGCCATCGGATCGAATTGGGATGCCCTCGTTGCGGTTCCCCGCGACTGGGGGGCGAGCGCAGGTTGTGCGGTGCTGGTTGTTCGCCCCGATATCCGGTGGAAGCCACCGGAAGCGCCCGATCGCGGATGGGTGGGCGGCTTTCCAGATGTCGCCGCGGCAGCAGCGGCCGGTGCGGCCGCCGAATACGTCGCCCCGCACTGGCGCGCCCAAGCGGACGAGCACCGGCAGATGATCCAGCACTTGCGCGCGAAGATCGAGCAGTTGCCCGGTGTGCGAGCGGTCGGTGATCCCATCGACCGCCTCCCGCACATCCTCACCGTGGTCGTTGACGATGCAATCGGCGAAGCGATCGTCACCGACCTTGATTCCAAGGGGTTCGCGGTCGCCAGCGGTTCAGCGTGCACGGCCGACAACCGGATGAGCAGCCACGTCCTAGGGGCCATGGCCATCGCTACGCCAGCCAGTTTGCGTATCTCACTGCCCTACGGCTGCACACAGCAAACGATCGATGCCCTACTCGAGACCCTGCCCGAGGTGCTCGCCGATGCACGCAGGTGAGGCGAGAACTGTCGGCAACCGATGAAGGTAAGCGGCCCGAGGGATCTCATTGACACCCAAGCTGGCCAGATGATCGGTGCACCACTGCACGTCGATGAGACGCAGTCCCGGACACTCGCGCAACCGTTCGACAAGGGCAACGAGCGCGACCTTCGAGGCATCCCGCTCTCGGTGGAACATCGACTCCCCCGCGAATAGCCCGCCGACCTCCACGCCGTATAGCCCGCCGGCAAGTTCGGTTCCGTCCCACACCTCCACCGAGTGGGCGAAACCTAGATCGTGCAGGCGTCGATAGGCGGTAACGAACTCCTCGGTAATCCATCCGTGCGGCCGGGTCGGGTCCGCGCAGGCTCGCATGACCTCTTCGAAGCAACTATCGAAACTGACGGTGAAGCGCCGTACCGAACGAGCCAAGGAGCGCGACACCCGAAGATCGGGGAGGTCCAAGACGCCCCGCGGATCAGGAGACCACCAGCCCAGCGTGGATCCACCGCCAACTTCTGCCGCGATGTCCACCTCCATCGGGAACAACCCGCGGGAGTAACCACTGATAAGGGTTCCAGGATCTAGCCCACCGCCCACGAGCACCAAGTCCTGACCTGGCGGAGCCTGGGCGGGGTCGGGTAGATCCCACTCCGGTGGTGGAATCGGGTGCCTGGCTCCTGTCATCGGAAGGGCGCCGCTCTCGCAGGTCAGTTACGGCAGGTCAGTTGTGCCAGGTCATGGCCGCGGGCAGGAAAGGTGTTGTTCAACATCGGCAGCGGCATCCTCGCCGTACGCCGCTGCTAGCCGTTCCAGGAAATGCTGTTGGGCCAGTTCGTATTCCTGGGTACCGACTGTCTCGATGACGTAGGTCGCAACCAAGGAGCCAACCTGCGCTGAACGTTCGTCGGTGAGTCCCCAGGCTTGACTCGCGAGATAGCCGGCTCGGAAAGCATCGCCGACCCCGGTGGGATCAGCCTTGCGCTCTTCCTCGGGGACGCTCACCTGAACCGGCTCCACGCCGCGGCGCTCGATGCGGGCACCGTCTGGTCCCAAGGTGATCACCCGCACCTGCACCATCGAAGCCAGATCGGCGGACGTCCACCCGGTCTTCTGCTCGATCAGTGCGGCTTCGTACTCATTGGTGAACAAGTACTCCGCGCCTTCGATCAACGGCTTGATCTCGTCGCCTTCCATCCGCGCCAATTGCTGAGAAGGATCCGCTGCGAATGGGTATCCACGGAAACGGCATTCGTCGGTGTGACGTTGCATAGCTAACGGATCGTTGGCACCAATGAGAACGACGTCAGCCCCGCCAGTTTGATCAACGATGGGCTTGAGCTCGATGTTTCTCGCCTCAGACATGGCGCCTGGGTAAAAGGAAGCGATTTGGTTTTGTTCGATATCCGTGGTGCACACGAATCGGGCGGTGTGATGTGCATCGGAGACATGCACTCCGCGGGTGTCTACCCCATGACGCTGCAACCACGCTTCGTAGTCGGCGAAGTCTGGTCCCACCGCGCCGACGAGCACTGGGCTGAGGCCCAAGCACCCCATGCCGAAGGCAATGTTGGGCGCTACTCCCCCGCGCCGAATCTGCAGTTCCTCGACGAGAAAGGACAGCGAGACCTTGTCGATCTTGTCCGCTACCAAGGAGTCAGAGAACTTGCCTGGGAAACTCATCAGGTGGTCCGTCGCTACGGACCCGGTAATCAAAATAGCCACGGATCAAGACCCTAGTGGCCAGCGATCCGCGCAACCCCGCCCCGTGTCTTCCACGGATAGCGCAGACGGTGTTGAGCAGAGTGCTGAGGTGCGGACTAGTGGAAGGAGTCTCCACAGGCGCACGACCCACCCGCGTTGGGATTATCGATCGTGAAGCCCTGCTTCTCGATGGTGTCCACGAAATCGATGGTCGCGCCGCTGAGATAAGGAGAGCTCATCCGATCGGTTACGACTCCCACACCGCCGAACTCCTTAACGATGTCTCCATCCAAACTGCGGTCATCGAAGAAGAGTTGGTAGCGAAGTCCTGAGCAACCACCAGGCTGCACGGCGATGCGAAGCGCGAGATCCTCTCGCCCCTCCGCCTCGAGCAGCGTTTTCACCTTCGAGGCTGCCGTCTCCGTCAAGATGATGCCTTCGGTGCCCTGATCAGTACCTTGCGCGGTCTCTGTACTCATATCTCCATCCTCATGGAACTAACTAGATCATGCACGTTGGTCCTATTGTGCCAACCAGGAGCTCGCCCCGGATATTCCCACTCTGGCATGACCACGCTGATTCGCCAAGGCCTCCCTTCGCGGGAAACCGTTGGATTTGGCACACTCGTCGTATGACAGGCGTATTCGTCGAGCCCGAGCCCACTCCCCTGGCTTTGCTGCTCCTCGGCCAGCAGGCTGATCCCGGTAGCGAGCGCGGCGTGGAGTGCCCCGGCGATCTGCCCGCCCCCTCAGACCCGGATCTCGTTCAGCGAGCCCGGGCGGCCAAGGAGGCACTTGGTGACCGGCTCTTTATGTTGGGCCACCATTACCAGCGAGACGAAGTGATCCAGTTCGCCGACGTGACCGGCGATTCCTTCAAACTCTCCCAGCAAGCCGCGGCCCGCCCGGAAGCAGAGTTCATCGTCTTCTGCGGCGTCCATTTCATGGCTGAGAGCGCCGACATCCTCACCAGCGACGAACAGCAGATTGTGCTGCCCGATCTTGCGGCCGGCTGCTCAATGGCCGATATGGCCGAGATCGGCCAAGTCGAAGACTGCTGGCGGGTACTTGAGCGCGCTGGCGTGGCCGACACGACCATTCCCATCACCTACATGAACTCATCGGCTGCGATCAAGTCCTTCACCGGCCAGCACGGTGGCTCGGTCTGCACCTCCAGCAACGCTGAGCGAAGTATGACGTGGGCATTCGAACAGGGCGAAAAAGTTCTCTTTCTGCCCGACCAGCACCTCGGCCGCAATACCGCGGTCCGCGACCTCGGCCTTTCCCTCGACGACTGCGTCGTCTTCGATCCCCGCAAGGAAAACGGCGGGCTCACCGACGAGCAGATCCGGAGCGCGAAGGTGCTGCTATGGCGCGGTCACTGCTCCGTGCACGGACGCTTCACCGCTGAGTGTGTGGACGACGTCCGCGAGCGGGTGCCCGGGGTCACCGTGATCGTGCATCCCGAATGCGACTACTCAGTCGTGGAAAAGGCAGACCAGGTCGGTTCGACCGAGAAGATCATCGCAGCAATCGAGAGCGCTCCGGCGGGATCAAAGTGGGCGGTCGGTACCGAGTTGAATCTGGTCAAGCGACTCGCACTGCAAAACCCAGACAAGGAAGTTGTCTACCTAGACAAGACCGTCTGCTTCTGCTCGACCATGAACCGCATCGACCTTCCGCACCTAGTGTGGTCGTTAGAGAACCTCGCTGCTGGGAACGTCGTCAACCAGATCGTTGTCGATACGGAAACTCAGCACTGGGCGAAGGTCGCCCTCGATCGAATGCTGGCGCTGCCGGGTCCTTCGCCGGCGCGCGACTAAGCCGCGGTCACTCGCAGGTCGTTACAAACCCGGGGCATCCCACACGGCGAACCATCGACTGAGGTTTTGCTCCATTGGCAGTTCACCCGTAAGCAAGTCCCGCACCTGCAACTCCATGACGTTGTTGCGCTGCTGCTCGCCGCCAGGAATGGGGGCGAAGGGATAGAAAGTTCCGGCCTTGTACAAGTAAACGAGGGCCAACGGGGTGTCCTCCGGTCCGCGGAAAGACACCAACGAGCACAGCAGTTGTGGTCCGAATCCGCCCTCCACCAAAGAGGTGTTCACCGCATGTGCGTCGGTGACCGCAGCTGCCACATCCGCAGGTTCTGTACATACGACGATCCAGTCGAAGCCGAAGGAGTCCTCCCGAATCTCGACCGGCGGCCCGCCGCCTGCATCGAGTAAGGCTCGAATTTCCGCCTCGATATCTGCGAAGGCGCGGCCTTCGGGGCTGCGGAAGGCAACCGATGCGCGGCCGGTCGGCACGAAGTCCATGGCGGCCTGCACAGTGATGGCCGCGGAGGGAATCGCGAACAGTGAATCAAGATTCGGTCGGGCTGGCTTGCGCCGCCCGAACACGGCATCGAGGAAACCCATCAGCGCTGACCGAGCTCCCCGGCGATCTTGGCCAACTGAGCCAGCCGCTTTTCCAACGGTGGATGGGTGGAGAACCATTGCTCCAAGGTGAACTCTCGCTTGCCGGCAACCGCAGGCGCGAAGGCGAAAGCGCTCACCGATTCCATCTGCCGGATGTCCTTGGTAGGAATACTCGCCATGTCCCCAGTGATCTTGGTCAGCGCGCTGGCCAACGCGGTCGGCTGGCCCGTGAGTAATGCAGCGCCGCGATCGGCGCCGAGTTCTCGATAGCGCGAGAGTGCATTGATCAGCAAGTACGAAATCAAATAGACCAAAACACTCACGACCATCACAACGAGGAAGATGACCGCGGTGTTTTGATCCCGTCGGCCGCGCATCATGGATCCCCACATCGCGCTGCGGACCATGAAGCCCGCCAGGATGGCAGTGAAGGATGCAACCGTCATGACGGTGACATCTCGATGAGCCACATGTGACAGTTCATGGGCCAACACGCCTTCGAGCTCGTCGCGGTTTAAGCGACGCAATAAACCTGTAGTCACAACAACAACGGAGCGATCTGGAGATCGGCCGGTGGCAAAGGCATTGGGAGCATCGTTGTCGGCGATACCGACCCGAGGCTTGGGCATATCAGCCATCGCGCACAGTCGATCCACGACGGCGTGCAACTGCGGTGCCTGTTCGGGGGTTACCTCAACAGCCCGCATTGCCTTCATCGACAAGGTGTCGGAAAACCACCACTGTCCGAACAGCAATGCGCCACTAATACCCAAGATGAGGATCGCGCTGAACCCAAGCGCATAAAGAGCGGCGGCCAAGATGACGTACATCAATCCCAAACCAAACAAGGTTCCGAACATCCGGGCAGTAAGTCCCCGATCGGTTCCGTACCGGGTTCTCGCCATCGACGTGGTGCTCCCTTCCCCTTGTTCTACTTGGCAATCTACCTGTCGGATAAGGGGCGGGCGACTTCGGCGATGGCGTTGGCGCACGCGTGCGGATCGGTCAGCATCCAGCAGTGATCGCCGCGACGAATAACGGGCTCCACGCCTGCCCGCTGCGCAAACTTGCGAGCCAGTGGAATGGGAAAGGTGCGATCGTCCTCGAGTAGTAGGTAACTGCTCGGAGTGTCGACATGGGCCACGTTGACCGGGTTCGGATCCAAATAAGGGCCAAGCGGTTGGGGGGTCAAGTCGGCATAGGTGTCCCGGGCTTGGGCTTCCTCCAGGGTGGGGAAAAAGCGATCCCACGCAGTTTGGAAGGATGGCAGAAACGAGTTGTCCGGGGATT
>ERZ891134.1906-NODE-1906-length-13193-cov-6.724007_pt1 | contig 13193 bp, 16 predicted proteins | sample MGYA00520888_ERZ891134 | MGnify/ENA primary metagenome ERZ891134 (study PRJEB32303, sample SAMEA104408692) | aquatic metagenome | biome: Brackish water; feature: Coastal; material: water | place: Baltic Sea | collected 2014-10-23 | depth 10 m ... | reverse complement strand
AGCGCTGTCTTTGGCCGAAGGCTTGGGTGACGACGAAGTGACCCGGCAGCTGCGGGCGTGAAGTGATCGTTCCCGATGTCAATGTCCTCATCCACGCAATGGACACAGACAGTCGGCACCACGGCCCCGCATGGGCCTGGTGGCAGCAAACTCTCGAAGTTGCTGAACACGTGGGGCTCAGCTGGTCCGTGCTGACTGCCTATGCCCGACTCACTACGCATCCGCGGATCTTGGGCAGACCGATGGATGTCGCTAGCGCCACCAGCGACATCGAAGGCTGGCTGGCCAGCGCAAACACCTTGATCTTGGAACCTGGGCACGAGCACGTCAGAGTCATGACGAGGTTGTTGGAGAGCGCTGGAAGTGGGGGCGACCTAGTTCCCGATGCTCATCTGGCCGCGCTTGCTTTCGAGCATGGTGGGACGGTGTATTCGCAGGACGCCGACTTCGCGCGCTTTGACGGGATCCGCTGGATCAATCCGCTTGTCTGAGTTCATCTCTGGGCCACGCACGGCGCGCTAGATGAAAAGCGCTGCGCCGCACGCGACTGCCGCGCCGATCAGACGGATGTAGTCGGCTCGGCGAAGGCGTCGAGTGAGTTTCGGAGTCGGTCCATCCACCGACAACAGATGGTGAACGGGCGCCGCCACGAAGGCCGTCGTTGCCCAGACGATCGCTATCGCTCCGGTCGTCACGTATAGCGCCGGGGAGCAGCAGATAGTTACGAGTGCCCAACCCAGAGCCAGCACCAGGAAGGCATAGACCGGAATGACGACGATGATCATCCGCCGGCTGTGATCAGCGTGCCCGCGCGCCCAGTCTTCGGGCGCAAGATTCAGCAGTCCTGGGTAGACCACGATGGTTACGACGGACTGGAAGCCGAGGTGCACACCTGTGGCCACTAGCAAGAATTGCTCAGCCGACATGAGATCTCCTTCCGCGCGCCAAAGGTGCGTGCAGAAGCCAGCGCCTCCCCTCCGGGTGTGCCTCTTTGGGGAGGAACGCGGCTTTCAGCATGGTGAGGAAGGTAGAACATGGGGAGAGTACGTAGTGCAGGATTAGCAGGTGGGCGATAACGACAAGAAGTCGACTTTCACTCGGGGCCATTGGATAGCACTCGCCTTTGGTGTTGGTCTCGTGGTGTGGGGTCTAAGTCAGGTGATCCTCGGATCCTGACCGCTCGCCGAGCGCGACGTTGCCGAGCACGGCAGTTGACCGGAAAGTGCGCCCGGAAGGACTCGAACCCTCAACCGACCGGGTAGAAACCGGTTGCTCTATCCGTTGAGCTACGGGCGCTCAGGTGCCGAGTATTCCAGGGTCAATCGTTGGTCGGTGGACGCAGCACGGCGACATTCGTGTGGACGAAGTCCTCGCCCTTGCACAGGATGGGCGCGCCAAGAGATATGGCCAAGGAGTAGGCGAAGCCGTCACCGAAGTTCAGGGACGCTGGCCTTGATTGGAATCGAAGGGATCCTGCTGCACCAAGGGTGGCGAGCGTGGCGTCCACGGGAACTATTCGAATTCCCTGGCCCAGTGCAGTCTTGGTGACAAATGCGGCGAAGTCCAAGGCATTGACGTTGTCTGCCCGGGATCTCTTGCCGAGCACCGAGATCACTTCCTGCAGCGTTCCGGCACTCATCACCGGCCCGTCTGTGTCGGCCAGGGTTTCCTCGAACCACCACGCATCAGATTCCTGCAAAGCAATCGCTACCCACGCGGAACTGTCGACTACTAGCGGGGTGGTCATCTCGGGAGACCGTCGTCGCCGTACAGCAAGGCGCCGTGCGTAGTGGAGAGTTCAGGTTCTCCTGGTTGCCATGCAGGAAGCTCAAAAGTGTCGCGCAGTTCCTGCGCGAGATTTCGGATGTGATCCGCGTCCGCGCGCGGTTGCCGTTTGAGGTCGGCGAGTCGCAGTTCGAGTGAACGGGTGATGGCCTCGGTGATTCCCTCGCCCGTGAGATCCCGGACTTCAGATAGGAGGTCATCTGCGCGCTCGCTTTTGACGCTGAAGGGCATATGTCGAATTCTAGAAATTTCTAGAGATTCCGTCAATCGCCTGCTCGAGGAGGTCATGACGCAAGTCGAATTCATTCGCGCGTGCCCGAGCAACGGTGGAAGTTGAAGTTGTGGAACAGCTGGTCACGCGCTGGGGATGAACGTTGGCCTGCGCAGTGCGCGCGGAAGCGCGAGGGCCGCGACCGACGCTGCAATGGCTAGCACCCCAGCAAGAAGCCAAGCAATCAGGTAGTCGCCGGTGATGTCGCGGATCGCACCGCTGAGGAGTGCGGCTGCGGCGGCACCGATCATGTGGGCGGCGAAGACCCAGCCGAAGACCACCGCACCCTTCTCCGGACCGAAGGCTCGGGTGCACATAATCGCGGTAGGAGGCACCGTCGCAACCCAGTCGAGTCCGAACAGAACCATGACAACGAGGATCGGTGGATCGACGCTCGGTCCGATGATGAACGGCATCGCGACCAGGGCAATGCCGCGAAGGCCGTAGTAGATCGCGAGAAGTTTTCGCGGGTCGAAGCGGTCGGTCAGCCAACCGGAGCCGATGGTTCCGATGATGTCGAAGATGCCCACAACTGCGAGCAATCCCGCTGCAGTAGTGGCATGCATTCCTTCGTCGTGCGCGGCGGGGATGAAGTGCGTGGAGATGATGCCGTTGGTGGTCCAGCCGCAAATGAAAAACGTGCCGGCAAGGATCCAGAAGGTCCGGTGGCGCGCAACTTCGAGCAGCGTGGTGACGGCGCTGGCTGCGGCTTGCGCGGCATTGACGGTGGTGTTCGTCTCGGCAGGGGGTGGGTTGAGCGGGTCGGCGCCGTAGGGGAGCTGGCCGATATCACTGGGTCGATCACGGATGACGAACCAGACGATCGGAACGAGAACCAAGGCGGCGAGTCCGATTCCGACGGAAGCGCTACGCCAACCGGAGACGTCGATGGTGTTCGCGACGATCGGAAGGAAGACCAGCTGGCCGGTCGCCCAGGCGGCGCCCATCACGCCGAGCATGAGTCCGCGACGTTCGACGAACCATCGGTTGACCACTAGTGAGCCGAATACCAACGCGGTGGCTCCCACGCCGAGACCGACGATCACGCCCCACAGCAGCACCAGGTGCCAGGGATCGGTCATCACCGTGGTGAGCGCAGTGCCGATGGCGATGAGTGTCAGGGCACTGGCAGCGATGTTTCGTATTCCGAAGCGCTCCATGAGGGCTGTCGCGAAAGGAGCAGCCAACCCGTAGATCACGAGGTTGACGGCGACCGCGATCGACGTGGCAGAACGTGCCCAGCCGAACTCGTCCTCGAACGGCACGACCAGCACTCCCACGGATGAGCGGAAAGCTGCGGATGTGAGCAGTACCAGGAAAGTGACAGCGGCCACCAACCACGCGCGATGCCACCGAATCACGAAGGGAGTATAGGGAAATGCGGCACGAGAGTTTCCACAAGCGTTGATCCGCTCGTCCACAAGTCAGCAACGACATCTGGGCTCGAGAGCTGATGGCACACACCCTTATTGATGACGGGGATGTTCCCCGAAGAAGGGTGATGGTTGCAATGAATGACGTCATGATGACTTTGATCGGCAACGTGATCAAAGACGTGGACCTGCGGTTCACAAGCAATGGTGATCCGGTCGCATCGTTTCGGATCGCATCGAATACGCGTCGATTTGATCGAGAGAACGAGCGTTGGATCGAAGGCGATACCCACTACATGTCCGTCACGTGCTGGCGGAACTTGGCGAGCAACGTGGCTAACTCGGTGAAGAAGGGGATGCCTGTCATCGTCTACGGGCGGCTACGCAGCCGCGAAGTAGAACGGCCATGCGGAGAGACCTCGCACACTGTGCGATATCAGGATGTTGAGGCTTATGCCGTTGGTCCCGATTTGGCTCGTGGGACTGCCGAGTTCACCCGGGTGAAGAGTGCAGCTGTGGCCGAGAACGAAACCCGCATCATCGCTGATGTCATGGGTGCGGACGCCCTTAGCGAGGAGCGAGGCGAGGTCGATGAGGCTGCTCAGGAGCTGGCTTCGGCATGAGTGTTGCCGATGGTTCGGCATGCTTGCATACTGCAAGCATGCCGAACATCCTCATCCGGAGCGTGCCGCCGGAGGTCCATGCGCGCCTGACCGCGGCCGCCAAGGAAAACGGCCAGTCCTTGCAGCAATACGTACTGGGACTGATCTCCTCGCCCTCCAGGCGGATGAGTCATACGGAGACGATCGCCTGGCTGCGCGGCCGTCAGGAACGCATGGTTCAAGAGGGCACTGACCCGTCGGATGCGAAGAGCGGGGCGGAAATCATTCGAGAAGGACGCATTGAGAGAGCCCAGCAGATGTATGACCGTTTGGGGTGGGACTTCGATGCGCGGGAGGACTTCGAGTGAGCGCGGTTGTTGTTGACTCGTCGGCTTTCGTTGACTCCATCGCCCTGCCTCTCCGACGCGGAGGACAAGTGCTACAGCACTTGGAAGCCTTCGATGAGTGGTGGGCTCCTGATTGCTTCGATGCGGAGGTTGCGCATGCTCTTCGACATCAAATGCTTCGAGGGGCCCTACCGGCCTCCGCATTTATTGACGAGATGCGCGCGCTGTCTGAGGTCGCGATTGGGCGAATACCTGTCGGTCCGCTACTTGGTCGCATAGCTGTTCTCTCACGCAGCGTCACGGCGTACGACGCCGCCTTCGTCGCTGTTGCGGAATTGCTGGACGCGCCGCTTCTCACCACGGACGCGCGACTAACTCGCGCACCCGGCCCACGCTGTGATTTCCTGTTGGTAGATGGCAACTAGGCTCTGGTCACGACGGAAAGGTTGTCATGGCTGAGTTCATCTACACGCTGCAAAAAGCCCGGAAGGCGCACGGAGACAAAGTCGTCCTCGATGACGTCACCCTGGCGTTCCTCCCGGGCGCCAAGATCGGTGTAGTGGGACCCAACGGTGCTGGCAAGTCCAGCTTGTTGAAGATCATGGCCGGTGTGGATGACGTCTCCAATGGTGAAGCGAAGCTCATGGAGGGCTTCAGCGTCGGAATCTTGATGCAAGAACCCGAGCTCGATGAGTCCAAAAATGTCCTGGAGAACGTGCAAGACGGAGTGGCCGAAACCAAGGCGATGGTCGATCGTTTCAACGAAATCTCCGCGGAGTTGGCTGATCCTGATGCGGATTACGACTCCCTGCTAGGGGAGATGGGCAAACTCCAGGAAGCCATCGATCACAAGAACGCTTGGGATCTTGACGCCCAACTCGAGCAGGCGATGGACGCGCTGCGCTGCCCACCCAGCGATGCGGAGATTTCCGTCCTTTCTGGCGGTGAGAAGCGCCGGGTGGCGCTATGCAAACTGCTACTGCAAGCCCCGGACCTTTTGCTGCTGGACGAACCGACAAACCACCTTGATGCCGAAAGCGTGAACTGGCTCGAGCAGTACCTTGAGAGGTACGCCGGAACCGTTGTTGCGATCACCCACGACCGCTACTTCCTGGACAACGTTGCCGAATGGATCCTCGAACTCGACCGAGGACGGGCTTATCCCTATCAAGGCAACTACTCGACCTACTTGGAGACCAAAGCTGCACGCATGAAGGTTGAGGGACAAAAAGACGCCAAATTGCAAAAGCGGCTCACCGATGAACTTGAGTGGGTGCGCTCGAACGCTAAGGCCCGGCAAACGAAATCTCGGTCGCGCCTGCAGCGCTATGAAGAGATGGCCGCCGAGGCAGAGAAGGCGAAGAAGTTGGATATGGAGGAAATCCAGATCCCGCCGGGGCCGCGGTTGGGCAACCTGGTCATCGAGGCCGATCACCTCACGAAGGCTTTCGGCGATCGCATCTTGATTGATGATCTGTCCTTCTCATTGCCGCGTAACGGAATCGTTGGTGTCATCGGGCCGAACGGAGTCGGCAAGACGACGTTGTTCAAGATGCTCGTCGCTGCAGCCGAGAAAGACACCGAAGACAAAGACTTGCTTCCCACCATGGGTGACATCAAAGTGGGAGACACCGTCTCGCTTTCCTACGTGGACCAAAGTCGCGCAGGCCTCGACCCCACGAAGAACGTGTGGGAGGTCGTGAGCGATGGACTCGATTGGATCAAGGTCGGCAACGTCGAACTTCCATCTCGGGCATATGTCTCGGCGTTCGGTTTCAAGGGCCCCGACCAGCAGAAGCCCGCGAAGGTGCTCTCTGGCGGCGAGCGGAACCGTTTGAACCTGGCCTTGACGCTGAAAATGGGCGGCAACGTTCTGCTGCTCGATGAGCCGACCAACGACCTTGATGTCGAGACACTCGGTTCGCTAGAAAATGCCCTCCTAGAGTTCCCCGGATGCGCAGTGATCACCTCGCACGATCGATGGTTCCTGGATCGCATCGCGACCCACATCCTCGCCTACGAAGGTGACTCGCAGTGGTTCTGGTTCGAAGGCAACTTCGAGTCATACGAAAAGCACAAGGTCGAACGCCTCGGTGAGGAAGCCGCGCGCCCGCACCGAGCCACGTACCGCAAACTCACCCGCGACTGATGACCGTCTTCGAGATCAAGGTTCCCAAAAGATTCAAGGACCTCGACCCCTATGACCACGTCAGTAACTCAGTGGTGATCGACTACATCATGGAGGCGCGGGTACGGGTCTACCGCGAGTGGTCGCTGAGCGACCGCTCGGTGATCGGTCAGGTGGTGGCACGCCAGGAGATCGACTACCGCAGGCCGATCGAGTTCGACCTCGAACCCCTCATCGTGCGCACGTGGGTCTCCCACGTTGGCGACTCTTCTTTCACGATGGATTTCCAGGTTGTTGACCACGGAGTCGTGGCTGCGGATGCGAAGTCGGTCATGGTGTGTTTCGATATCCAATCCAGGAAATCGCGGAGTATCCCCGCCGAATTCCGAGCGAAGCTCACCGAACACCTGGAAACCTGACTCGACTCCGGGAGGGAGCCACATGAATTCGGCTACCCCTCCAGGTGATCGGCTCATCACCCTTACCGAGCAAGACGCGCGGATGCTCGCCCTCGTCGGTCGGCGAGAGGTCGAATGGGATCCCTCGACCGCCGCTCGCCTCGTGCTTTCGGCAAACGCCGTGGCTTGCTACTCCGTCCTCCCGATGGATGTGATGTGCGTCTTGGCAACTCCAGCGCAGGTGGGTTCGGATGCTGTGGGCGAAGACATCACGGTCCCGCTTCGATCATTCGTCGCAGGTTTGGAGGAGGGACTGCAGTCGGGTGACGACATCGCCTTTGACATCACCGAATTGCCGCGCACCACTCCGCCGATCGACCCGGGCGTCTCACTGCATCAGTTACCGCCGCGTGAGGGTTGGCAAATGCCGATCCACGGTGTTTCGAGTGATGTCGTGCCCCAGGTGCGCGAAGCCGTCGAGGAGTTTCGCCAGCGCAGTGCGGGTCTGTCTTCGCGTCAGTCGACGGCTATTGCTGAGGAGATCTGGTCCCGAACCGCCTGGGCAGGCCTGCCGCTGCGGGTGTTACACGCGGCGCGCCGATTGCGCATGATCACCGATGAGCCACTTCGGATCACCGCATCCACCTGCGGGCCGTGGAAGCGCCTGTCCACTCCACGCGGGCAGCTGTTTTCCTATGCCGCCGGCATCGAGGCCCGCCTGGGCCTAAGCGTGGTCAGTTAACCGCAGGTCCGCGCAGCCAGACGGCGGTCGCCGCCCCGAGAGCCACCTGCTCGTGACCGCCCTCGTTCACGACCGCGACCTCTGGCCCCGAAGTAACCAACAGGTCGATACCCCATTCGGTCGGCAATGTGACGCTGCACTCGCTGGTATTCACGACCACCAGGATCGATGGATCCTCACCCTCGGGTGTGAACCGCTCCAGTGCCAAAACGTCTGCAAACCCGGAGTCCAGCCAGCGCATCGGTCCATCGCCGAGTGCTGGTTCACATCGACGTTGGGCCAGCATGTGTCGATAGAGAGCCAAAGTTGAAGAATCGTCGCCGGCTTGATTGGCCACTGACAACTCGGCCCAGTCCTTCGGTTGTGGGAGCCACGATGCTTCCGTTGGCCCGAATCCGTAGTTGGGTGTCTCGTTGCTCCACGGGATCGGCACCCGGCAACCGTCGCGGCCGGTGTCCTCGCCGTTGCTGCGATGCCAGACCGGATCCTGCCGGGCTTCATCGGGCAAGTCGAAGACCTCCGGGAGTCCGAGCTCCTCACCTTGGTAGACGTAAGCCGAGCCGGGCAGGCCCAGCATGAAGACACTCGCGGCTCTGGCGCGGGCAAGCCCTCGTTCGGCGTCGACCTCGGTCGGACCGGTCACCGGAGTGCCATCGGGTGTCGGGGCGAAGCGGGTGGCATGCCTGATGACGTCATGGTTGCTGAGCACCCAGGTCGGAGGAGCCCCGACCTTCGCGTGATTCGCGACCGTTTCGTCGATAGACGTCCGCATTCTCTCGGCGTCCCACCCGGCCGCGAGGTAGCCGAAGTTGAACGACGTGTGCAATTCGTCCGTCCGTTGGTAGAGCGCGAGCCGTTCGGCGGATGGTGCCCAGGTTTCTCCGCACAAGATGCGCGGGGGATCGTAGGCATCAGCGATCGCGCGCCATTCCCGGTAGATGTCGTGCACCCCGTCCTGATCCCAGTAGGGCGCTTCGGTCGCAACCCCCAAGATCTCGGTTTCGGGGATGGAGGCGTAGTCCATGTCCGGCAGCGCCGGATCCTTGACCAGACCGTGGGCAACATCGATGCGGAAACCATCGACACCGCGGTCGAACCAAAAACGCAAGAGCGAAGCGAACTCTGCGCGGACCTCGCTGTTCGTCCAATCCAGGTCCGGCTGGGTGTCGTCGTACAAGTGGAGGTACCAATAGTCGGTCACGGTGCCATCTGCCAACACAAGGCGTGACCAACCCCGTCCGTGGAACACGCTTCGCCAGTTATTCGGGGGTGCATCGTGACCAGGCCCGCTGCCTTCGCGGATCATGTAGCGGGACCAAGCAGGCGAACCAGGGACGGATTGAAGAACCTCCTGGAACCAGGCGTGCTCGCTGCTGGTGTGGTTGGGAACGATGTCCATAACGACCCGAAGGCCGCGCTCATGGGCGCGGGCAATGAGCGCATCGACATCCGCAAGTGATCCCAGCCGCGGATCGACCATCCGGTAGTCCGTGACGTCATAGCCGCCATCGTTCAGAGGGGATGCGTAGAACGGGGAGATCCAAATGGCGTCCACACCGAGATCGACCAGATAGTCCAGTCGGTTGATGATCCCCGGGAGATCACCCATACCGTCGCCGTTTAGATCGGCGAAACTGCGCGGGTAGACCTGGTACACGACGGCATCCCGCCACCACGGCCGCTGCTGCCTGTAAGCGCATACATCGGGGAGCGTGGTCATCGATCCTCCGGGTGGTTGGGTCATGGGCGGGGCGGGTGCGATCAGGCCGGGTCTGCGTTGAACACCGGCCCCGGCGGGGTTTCGTCGGGCACATTCTGCATGGCGAAGGCTGCCCCTTGCAGGTACTGCCACAACATGAGGTCTTGGTCACCTTGTAAGTGCTGTTCGTCGAGGGCCTCGCGCATGTGGGTGAGCCAACGATCGCGGGCGGTCGAGTCGATGGCGAATCCGGCATGGCGCATCCGTAGCCGGGGGTGGCCCCGCTGGTCGCTGTAATCGGTGGGCCCACCCCAGTACTGCTCAAGGAACGCTCGCAGCCGCCACTTGGCACCCTCGAGTGAACCCGGTGGGTACATCGGACGAAGAACGTCGTCGTCGGCGACCCTCAGATAGAAGGCGTCGACCAGCGAGTGAAAGAAGTCGGCACCGCCGAAGAGTTCGTACGGCGTGACCTCCGCAGATGCGGCGGTCTCGGCGGATTCGGACTGACTCACCCCACGATTGTGTCGGATCCAGGCCGAGGATCCGCGGGGGCATCGGAGGATGCTGCGCCGGCTTCCATTTTCCGCTGGTTGTCCTCGGCGCGTTCCACGATGTGTCGAGCCATCGGCGGAAAGACGAATGCGTGGAAGGGAGCTACCGACCACCAGTAGGAGTGACCGGCAAGTCCTCGGGGCCAATAGACGGCACGCTGTGTGAGACGCGATCCACCACCTGCTCTCGGCTGCACGGTGAACTCAAGCCACGCCCGCCCAGGCATCTTCATCTCGGCGCGCAGCCGCAGCAGCCGCGGTGGTAGCCGCTCCTCGACCCGCCAGAAGTCGACCACTTCTCCCACCATGAGTTGCTTGGGATCTCGCCGGCCGCGCCGCAGGCCAACCCCACCGACCGCGCGGTCGATCAGTCCGCGTACTTCCCACAAGATGCTCGAGGAGTACCAGCCGTTCTCGCCGCCGATGCATTCCACCGCATCCCATAGCGCCTCGGGGCTGGCATTGGTGTCCACCTCGCGGACATCGGTATGTAGTGATCCACCGGCCCAATCCGGATCTCCGGGCAGCGGTTCGCTTGGAGCTCCCGGAGTAGCGGCACCGGTCCACCGCGTAGCGACGTTTGCCTCGCGGATGCGGGTGAGAGCTAGTTCGACGGCGCGATCGAAAGTGACGAGACCGTCGGGAGGATCCGGAATCCACTCGGCGATGTCGTGTTCGAGACAGATGGCCGGATGGCGAAGGGAGCGCACCAGTGGGCGTGCAATAGCTCGCGGCACCGGGGTAACCAGTCCTACCCAGTGGCTGGACAATTGCGGACTGAGCATATTGATCGGCAGGATCAAGCGAGGCGGCAATCCTGCAACTGCCGCATAGCGCTGCATCATCTGTTGGTAGGTGAGGACTTCGGGCCCTCCAATGTCGAATGCGCGGTTCACGCTGGGTGGTAGATCCGCCGCCATGACCAAGTAGCGCAGGACATCGCGAATGGCGATCGGTTGGGTCTTCGTGCGAACCCAGCGCGGAGTGATCATCGCTGGCAAGCGCTCGGTGAGATAGCGGAGCATTTCGAAGGAGGCCGATCCAGAACCGATGATCACTGCAGCGCGAAATTCCGCAGTGGGGATACCCGAATCACGCAGGATCTGACCGACCTGGACGCGGGAGCGCATGTGCGGGGACATGTCTTGCATCGAGATGTCCGGCGCGAGGCCACCAAGGTAAACGATCCGGCGCAGTGCGCTTTCGCGTGCGGCTTCAGCGAAGCTTCGCGCAATCGCAGTCTCGGCGGCTTCGAGGTTCGCGCCCTCCTGAAGTGAATGCAGCAAGTAGTAGGCGACGTCGATGCCTTGCATTGCTTCGGCAACGGCTGCCTGATCTCCAGCATCACCTTGGACAACTTCGATTTGGTCGACCCACGGGAAGTCGCGCAGTTTCTCGGGCGTGCGGGCTAGCACTCGGACGCTATGGCCCTTAGCGAGTAGTTCTCGGACCAGGCGGCCCCCGACATACCCGGTAGCCCCGGTCACCAGACAACGAAAACTCATGCCGTCAGTCTTGCCCACCTGCGGCCCTTACGCGACCGCTAAGGGCGGGTCTCCCCGGAATCATCATCTGCAATCAACTTCGGGTTGCCGCTCTCAGTGGTGTCCCGCGCGGGATCATTGTCGTCGGCATGCCCGGTGGCAAAGTCTCGTTTCTTGGTGAGATCTTGCTCTTTGGTGTGATTTTGCGGTGGCACCGCTTGGGTGCCGGCCTGGAAAGTTCGAACCTGCATGCCCTCGAGCGGAATGCGGATCCCGGCGGTGTCAAGCGCTTCTTTCATCCGCTGACGAATGACGCGGCCTGCGAACCACTGATTGCCGTTCGGCACGATCTTGGTGTTGATGCGCACCACGACTGCAGTCGCGGTGAGTTCTGTGACATTTGAATAGTACGGTGCACCGAGGAGAACTCCGTTGTACTGCTCGTCCTCACCCATTTCCTTGCCAGTGGCATCGATGACCTGCTGAACCTTGGCGAGGTCTTCGTCATAGGGAACGGGGATCTCGATCAGCGAGTAGGTCCAACCTTGAGATTGGTTTGCGACCGACTGGATTTGTCCGTTGCGGATGTACCACACGACACCCCAGAAATCTCTAACGCGTGTGTAGCGAAGGGCGGTCTCTTCTACCTCGCCCAAAACTATGCCGTTCATATCGACGGTGTCCCCGATGCCGAGTTGGTCCTCGAAGATCATCGACATGCCGTTGAGATAGTCCGCGATGTAGGACTGTGCACCGAAGCCGATCACAGCACTGACAACTGCGCCGCTGGCGATGATCGGCGCAATGTTCACCCCCAACGTTCCAAGGATCGTGATCAGTGCTGCCGCCCAGATGATGATGACTAGGGCGTTTCGCGCGAGGGATCCAAGGGCGTGTGCTCGTTGACGCTGGCGATCCTCCATCAACGTCTCGGCAAGCTTTTCGTCGTCGGCTCCGCGGAGTTGTCCGGGGCGGTGCTTGGGCGCCTTCTTCGTGACGGCTAGAACGGATCTGCGGATGGCTCGCCCGCCAGCAACCTGCGCAATGAACGCGACTACGACGATGACCACTACGCGCAGAATGGGTTCGACTGGGAAGTCGTTCAGAAAGTCGCTCCACAGTCGCGAGATGTCATCCATCGTTCCCCTTGAGTCTTGGTCGGTGCGCCTCTAGCCTTCCATGCCCGTCCAGCGAGCGAGGAAGGCGAGGGTGTCGGCTGTTTCTTCAACCGCCGCAGTCAACTTGCGGGCCCCATGGCCGACATTGCCTTCGGTGCGCAGCAGGATCGGTCGGTTGCCGGCTGCGGCGGCCTGAACTGCTGCGCACATCTTGCGTCCGTGCATGGGATCGGTGCGGGTGTCGTTGTCGAAGACAGCGAACATCGTCGCCGGGTAGTCGGTGCCTTCGGACACCCGGTGATATGGGGAGTAGGCGTGTAGCCAGCCGAATTGTTCGGGGTCTTCCGGATCGCCATATTCGACTGTCCAGGTTGGGCCGAGTTCGCTGGTTGTGTAGCGAATCATGTCCAACAGTGGCGCAACGCAGACCACCGCATTGAACAATTCGGGACGTTGGGTCATTGCAGCACCCACCAACAGTCCTCCGTTGGAGCCGCCGTAGATGCCTAGTTGTCTGCTAGTGGTCCAACCTCTGTCGATCAGGAACTCGGCTGCCGCATGGAAGTCGTCGAAGACGTTCTGCTTCTTATCCAGCATTCCGTCGCGATGCCATTCTTCGCCTTCATCGCCACCACCGCGCAAACAAGCCACTGCCCACACGCCACCTGCTTGCACCCAGGACAAGATCGCAG
>ERZ891134.1894-NODE-1894-length-13257-cov-9.829723_pt1 | contig 13257 bp, 28 predicted proteins | sample MGYA00520888_ERZ891134 | MGnify/ENA primary metagenome ERZ891134 (study PRJEB32303, sample SAMEA104408692) | aquatic metagenome | biome: Brackish water; feature: Coastal; material: water | place: Baltic Sea | collected 2014-10-23 | depth 10 m ... | reverse complement strand
ACTAAGCAGATTGGTGCTGAGGCTAGGGACATGGCTAATGCTGTCAAGATGTTGAACTATGCTAACAACCAGAACAACCAGACGTTGTTAGTGTTGATCAGTCAGGCTCGCAATAATATTAATGCTATGTACACCAGTCAGCAACCTACTGGTGGTATGGCTACTAAATATTATTCTTCTACTGTTGTTAAGTTGTTTAGTTCTGAGTCTGAGGCTCAGGCTATCAAGGGCAACATTGAGGTTGGTGACAAACTGATTGAGGAAAAGATTGGTCGCAAGGTTCGTTGGGAACTACAGTTTAGTAAGACTAGTCCTGCTATGCAGGGTGGCGAGTATGACTTTTACTTCCGTGGTGACGACATTGGTGTTGATACTATTGGTGAGTTGGTTGATGTTGCTTATGCTGCTGGGGTTGTAAAGAAGTCTGGTGCCTGGTATAATGTTAATGGTGAGCAATATCAGGGTCGTGCTGCTGTTGTTGCTAAGGTAAAGGACGATCCTTTGCTGCGAGACTACTTGATGAAGGGCGTTGCCAAATGATTATTAACAGGTGGAAGCGTGATCTTAGTAAGTATGAGCAGTATGTTGAGGCTAAGCAGTTTCCTGTAGAAGAATTTAATACTGGTTTAGGTGAAAAAGTTTTGGCTGCCAAGTTAGAAAGTTTTATGTACGAGGTTGCCGATAAATGGCATAAGGAGAAAAATGAAGGAGATCAATTTATTTTCATTGATGTTAAGGTTACGCCTAACTTTGACAGCGATAAACGATTTGAAGAAGCGCGGGTTATTATCTACTACAAACCCAAACGAGTTTCCATCCGAGAACTACGAGAACAACAATGAGTAGGGACTACGGCACTAATAAGACTGAGCAGGCTATTATAAAAAGTTTTGGGGGGAAGCCTCACAAGAACAGTGGAAGAGGGAAAGTGAACAAGGGCGACGGTACTTATAAAGGTTTTACTGTTGACGTTAAGGAAACTAAGTCTTCGTTTACTATGAGTAAATCTGTGTGGGCTAAGGTTTGTACTGATTCTGTGAAGAACAATCAAGACCCTATGTTGTTGGTTGTTTTGGACGGCGGTACGAGGTTGGCTGTTGTTGAGTTTGATACTCTGGATAGGTTACTTGACATTGAAGAACAGTGGGAAGAAGATCAGAATGGATGAGTGGGAAGAGCAGGAAGTTAAGACTGACATTGCTATTCTATTTAAGTTAATTCATAAGTATAGTCTTAAGATTGTTGATCTTGAGAATAGAATCTATGACTTGGAACAACAATGATTGTCTTAGTGTTGTTTATTTTAGTGTATGGTTCTATGATTAGGTTTAGGAAGAAGGTTGAAGATGGCTGGTTCGTGGCAAACAACGGCTGAGAATCTGAATAACGTTGGTGAGTTTATAGAACTTGTTGACTATATGCAGGATGAGGACTTTACTCGTGCTTTGGAAATGATTGTAAAGATGATTAGTCAGCCTGATGTTCCTCCTGCTAAGGCAGCGTCACTTATTGTCTGGTGTGAGGCTACTGCTGCTAAGTTTGCTATGCTTGCTTCGTATCATGCTCACATTGATAAGTCTGATAGGGCCAAGAAGAATATGTATTTTACTGCAAGGGATTCTATGCAGCGCCTTACTGATGCATTGAAGTATGCTTTGAGGTAGTTATGGATTTGCACAGCGTTGTTGATCAGGCTAAAGGTGTTTTTGGTGATCAGGCAGAGCCAGTAGAGTTGCTTGGCTGGTTTGCTAAAAGAGTTGGTGTTGAGAACATTGCTGTGTCTGTTTCTTTGTCTGGTGGAGTAATGCTTTACTTTGCTGAGATGGCTTTGCCTGGTGCTGATGTTTTGTTTGTTGATACTGGTTATCATTTTGCTGAGACTTTGAAGTTTAGAGATGAGGCAGCAAAGAAGCAGAATATAATTACATTAAGTCCTAGGCTTTCAGTTAGGGAGCAGAACGAGAAGTATGGTCAAGACCTTTATGATAGTGACCCTGATAGGTGTTGTGCTATGCGGAAGGTGGCTCCGTTGGATGCTGCTTTGCGGGGGTATAGTGTTTGGGTTACAGGTCTTAGACGATCTAAAGACCAAGAGGTTCCGTTGATTGAGTTTGATGAGAAGCGTGAGATTATTAAGGTTAACCCTTTGTCTCAGTATAGTAAAGATGATGTTGATAGATTAGTTGAAGAGTATGGAATTGTTGAGAACGATTTAAGGAAGTTTGGCTACACTAGTATTGGGTGTTGGCCGTGTACTGTCCCAACAAAAGAAGGCCAGGATGAACGTTCTGGTCGTTGGTCTGGTAAGAGTAAGACAGAGTGCGGATTGCACATCTGATATAATAGTGTATAACAGTTAGGAAATAATAATGGCAAAGAATTTGCTAAGTGGTATTATGGAGAAATCGCGTGAAGAGCGCCCTTCATTTTCTACTAAAGAATTAATTAATAAAATAGAGTCAGGGTATTTGGTCGGTAGAGATAGAAGGTTTGTCACTAAGAAATCTTTTAGTCCGTCTACCATTGTCTATGGTAAAGGTAAGTGTCCTAGGTTTTGGTATTATGCTTTTGAAGGTGCTGAATGGGATGATGATATTAACCCGTACAGTGCTGCTAACATGAAGTCTGGTATTCATGGGCATGAGCGCCTGCAAGACGCTATGTTAAAGTCAGGTGTGATGCTAGAGGATGAGGTCAAGGTTATTAATCAAGACCCACCCATCTATGGTTTTGCTGACGGCATTATTGATGTTGAAGGTGAGCGCCTTGTTTGTGAGATTAAGACAATGCGTAGTGAGTCTTTCGAGTATCGTAAACAGAATAATTCTGCTCCGTCGTATCACTTGGAGCAACTTATTATTTACATGAAGGTTTTGAAGTTTGCTAAAGGCTTGCTGATTTATGAGTCTAAGAATAGTCACGAGTTGCATGTCATTGAGGTAGAGGTAGACGATAAATATATTAATTGGGTTGACTATGCTTTTGATTGGATGCGTGATGTTCGTGCATCTTGGGAAAAGCAGGAGTTGCCTGAGAAGCCTTACAGGTCTAACAGTAAAGTTTGTAAGCAGTGCCCAGTCAAGGAAACGTGTTTCGCTGATGTTAAGGGAGACGTAAAGATACCACGCTTGGACCCACTAGAGAAATGAAACAGTGCAGTTGGTGTCAGGCATATTTTTCCGCTGATGTTTCTTATCAGATTTATTGTGGGGAAGACTGCCGCACTGCTGCTACTAGGAAGAAGTCTAAGGAACGTGCTCGGATTGCTACTATTAAACGTAGACAAAAGAAGACTAGAATTTGCAAAAATAAAGGTTGTAACACTGTGCTGAGTTTGTATAACGATAACAATATATGTAATAGTTGCGAGTTTTCTGAAAAGCAAGTCAAAGACGCTCTAAAAATTTTCAAGGACTTTTTCAGTGATTAGTTTTGTTGCGATAGATTCTAGTTCTACATCCATTGCCTTTGCTTACTTTGTAGACAATGAATTGTATAAGTATGGCAAGATAAAGTTTAGCGGTAAGGACTTGACAACCAGACTAAGAGATGCTGCCCGTAAAACACAGGGGCTATTTCTGGCGCTGCCTGTAGACAAGGTGGTTATTGAGTCTAGTTTTTATTCTGCCAATCCTAGCACTGCTACTAACTTGGCTTTGTGTCAAGGTGCTATCCTTGGGGCTGCTGCTGTTTGTGGTAGCAATGAATTCGCTAAGGTTGTACCTGCTAATTGGCAGCGCAATCTAGGTAACCCTCCTTGGAACAAAGAACAAAAGTTAGAGTTGAAAAACAAGTTCCCTGATAGGTCCAAAGGTTGGTACAGTTCTGAAGTTCGTAAACGCCGCAAGGAAAAGACTATTGAGTTGATCAATGAACGCTATGATATACTGGTAGAGGACGATGATGTTGCCGATAGTATAGGTGTTGGAACTTACGTTTTGGATAGACCGGAGAAGATACAATGGAAATGAAAACGTGTGCTTGTTGTGGTGAGGAACTTCCCGCCACCCTAGAATTCTTTTATAAGGAGCCAAGAGGGGGGCCTGGTTTCAGGTCTAAGTGCAAAAAATGTATGAGGATGCAGGGCAAACAGTGGCGTGAAAATAACAAAGAAGCCATAAAGCAAAAGCGTGAAGAGAAGAAAGAGTGGCACTCAGAATATTACAAGAAATGGCGTGAAGATAACAAAGAATACCGATCAGAATATCACAGGCAGTGGCGTGAAGATAACAAAGAACATCTAACAGAATACTTCAGGCAGTATCTTAAAGATAACCGAGAAAAAAGATATGCTAACAATGCTAGGCGCGAGGCTATTAAAAAGGGTGCCGCAGTAGGAAAAGATTTTACCCGCCAAGATGTGCTGGACAAGTGGGGCACAGATTGTCACATTTGTGGTGAGCCTATTGACCTAGATGAATGGCACCAAGATCATGTTATACCGTTGCAACCAGAAGAGGGTGAGCCTGGTCCTCATACTTTAGACAATGTAAAGCCTAGTCACCCCGATTGTAACATGTCAAAGGGCAATAAGATTTATGAAACTATACAATAGTAAGCGTTGGCTATATCGGAAGTATCTCGTGGAAAAGAAAAACGCTGAAGAGATTGCTAAAGAGGCAGGCTGTAGTAGAAAACAAATTTATAACAAACTGAACGAGTTTGGACTTGTTAGGAAACAGACTTGACAGTGGCTTTGGGTCAGTGTATAATATAAGAGTAACAAAGGAGTTGGCATGATGAGTAATCCAGATAAAGGAATTCAAGATCATCAAGTATATAATTTAAACAGAAGGATGGATGCGTTGACTAGTTCAATTAAAGAAGCGCCGTTAGGGGCAGAGATTATGGAGCAGTGCTTGGCGATTGCTGAACTGTTGCTAAGGAAAAATATTTCGTATGGCAATAGTGCCATTGAGCCTGTGCGTTTCTTGTCTAAGGCTTCGGCAGAGGAACAAATTTTGGTTCGCATTGATGACAAGTTGAATCGGCTACGGAATCAGCAGGAGTTCAGTGGTGAGGATACTGTTACTGATCTTGTTGGCTACTTGATTTTGTTGCAGGTGCTTCGTAAGAAGGCAATCAAAGACGCTGGTTTGGAGAATGGGCTGTGAAACTAGAGAAGCATGACTATGTTTTGGTTGAAGGCCAGACATATAGTAAAGATGATATTGTTCGTATTGATGGTGAGTATGGGCAGAGGTTTATGTTCTTGCACCATGCTATCAATCTAGAGACTGGTAAAGACTGGGTGACTGTGAATGAGGTTCGTAAAGGTCAGATTGGAATGTTCCGGTCTTTTCATAAAGAACGACTGCGCCCATTGAGGTCAAAGAAGAAGGCACCTAAGGTTCGTAGTGTCAAAGGTAATGCCGATGAGATTCGTACTTGGGCTAAAGCAAATGGTTTTACTGTCGGAGATCGTGGCAGAATCCCTAAAGATGTTCGTAAAGCGTTCGATAGTAGGACAAAGTAATGTTTATTTGTACAGATGATTTAGTAAATCAGTTGGATGTTGAAAAAAGAGACTATAATGTGGAATTACTTGAGAACATTTTGTTTGAGTTACGTCTAATTAGACAGTTTCTCACGAAAGGAGAGTAATGAATCTTATTAGAATGACTGCAATTATTACCTGGGTTACTGCTACTTTTTGTTTAGGTTTGTTTTCTGGCGCTGTGCTAGGGAGTAAAGCCCAACAGTTACACAACATGGTATAATTGAGCATGAGCACAGAATTAGAACGAACACTTGATCACCTTGACATTATGAATAATGTGGTGGCTGAATATTTGCAGGGTAGTAATCCAACTCAGATTGCAAAAGACCTTGACATGTCTCGTGTCCGTGTTGTTGGTCTTATAGATGAGTGGCGTGCGTTGATTGCTAACAATGAGGCTATTCGTTCTCGTGCTCGTGAAGCATTGGGCCAAGCAGACCAGCACTACACTAAGTTGATTTCTCACGCCTATGAGGTTATTGATAGTGCTGATGCTAGAGATAACTTGAGTGCTAAGAGTAATGCAATTAAACTAATTGCTGACATGGAAGGCAAGCGTATTAGCATGTTGCAGCAGGCCGGTATGCTTGAGAATAATGAGTTGGCTGAGGAACTTGCTGAGACACAGGATAAACAAGATGTTCTTGAGGCTATTTTGAAAGAGGTTGTGGCAGATTGTAGCCACTGCAAGACTAAGGTCATGCAGCGTTTGGCTAAGGTGGCTGATCCACAAGAAGCGGTTGTTGTTGATGTAAATTTTAACAGGAGTTAGGAACCAACATGTTTGATGATTTTGTCAATATATTAGATGACTCACCTTTTGAAGAGACTCCTGTTGATGTTAAGACTTTTGTTGAGGGGGCAGAGTTTTTAAATCAACCTACTCTGTCTAAGATTCAATACGACATTGTTGAGTCTATGGCACAGATTTATAAGACTGACGATGTTGAAAGATTTATGGGATATGAGAAGGGCCGTCAACATTATGTTAAGTACACTAAGGGTGAGATCATTATGGCCCTCGGCAAAGGCTCTGGTAAAGACCACACATCAACTATCGGCGTTGCCTATGCAGTTTATAAACTACTTTGTTTAAAAGACCCTGCGCGGTATTATGGTAAGCCTCCTGGCGATGCTATTGATATTATTAATATTGCTATCAATGCACAGCAGGCCAGGAATGTTTTCTTCAAAGGTTTTAAGAATAAGATTGATAAGTCTCCTTGGTTTCTTGGTAAGTTTAATGCCAAGATGGATAGCATTGAGTTTAATAAGGGTATCACTGTTTACTCGGGTCACTCTGAACGTGAGAGCCATGAGGGTCTGAACCTGTTTATTGCTATCTTAGACGAGATTTCAGGGTTTGCTGAGAACTTGAGTAACCCTGAGATGGGTAAGACTCCTGAGAACATCTACAAGGCTTTCCGTGGCACTGTTGACTCTCGCTTCCCTGACTATGGCAAGGTTATTTTGCTGTCGTTCCCTAGGTTTAGGGATGACTTTATTAGTAAGAAGTATAATGAGGCTGTTGCTGACAAGGAAGTTGTGTCTCGTAGCCATGAGTTTATAGTTAATCCTGAGTTGCCTGAGGACACTAAGGGTAATAAGTTTACTATTGAGTGGGAAGAGGATCATATTACACAGTATCGTTTGCCTCGGGTGTTTGCTTTGAAGCGTCCTACTTGGGAGGTCAATCCTACTCGTAGCATTGAGGACTTTAAGGTTGCGTTCTTTACTGATCCTTTGGATGCTCGTATGCGTTTCTTGTGTGATCCTAGTATTGCTACTGATGCGTTCTTTAGGAATAAGCAGAGGCTTGAAGAGTGTATGTCTATCTCTAATCCTGTTGATGATGTTCGTAGGATTGATGAGTCTTGGAAGCCTAAGCAAGACATGATTTATTATGTTCATGCTGACTTGGCACAGCAGGTAGATAAGTGTGCAGTGGCATTAGCACATGTTGAGCGATGGGTAAAAGTTCAAGTCACAGATGCTTTTGAGCAGATTGTACCTATTGTTGTTGTTGATCTTATTGCCTGGTGGGAACCAAGGAAGGAAGGCCCTGTTGATTTATCTGATGTAAAGAATTGGATTCTTGCGCTGCGTCGTAAAGGTGTGAATCTTGGTCAGGTAACTTTCGACCGTTGGAATAGTTTTGACATTCAGAAAGAACTACAGAGTGTTGGGGTAAAGACTGATACCTTGTCTGTTCTGAAGCCACAGTATGAGGACTTGGCTATGTTAGTTTATGAAGATCGAGTTGTGTTGCCACACATTGAATTATTACTTAATGAACTTACTGAGTTGAAGGTAGTAAATGATAGAAAAGTTGACCATCCTCGCAAGGGTAGTAAAGACTTGGCCGATGCTATGTGTGGGGCAGTTTACAATGCTATTAGTTTGACACCTAGAGATGTGGAGCAAGAGATTGACATTCATACATGGGCACAGGTTCCTGATAAAGAGAAGCCTAAGCCAGACAATCCTAATACGCCTCCGCCCATAACCAATGAGGCTGAGGAATTTTTAATGAACTTTGGACTGATATAAGTGAATGATGATTTAGAGAAAGCCATTGCAGAACTTGTTGAGGCAGGTCTATTAATTGAGCATTGGGACGACATTCTAGAAGAGTATGTTTATGAGGTAACTGTTCTTGCTAGGGATGAGGCTCCTGAGTTGTGGGAGATGCACATTAAGGACTTGCATAGGGGTTTGCATCGTGCTTGGCTAGATGACTTTGTTGAGATTGATTTTACTGATCATTTATCTACTGATAAGATTATGTTGACTGAGAAATGTTTTGATGAAAAGGCTTTGAGTAAATTAAGTGAAAGAGATCAAAAGTATATTCACATGTTAGTTCGTGCTTTTGATGACAAGAAATATGGAGGTTGATGCTATGAAGTTGCTGTGGATTTTTGGTGCAATGATCTTTGGTATTTCTGTTGCTGTCAATGTTTATGCTTTTACTAATAGGAAGAAGCGTGAAGAACATCATCAGGAAGACTTAGGTTTAACTTTGTCTCAGAGTGAGCAGATTGGTTTGCAGTTTGACCACGATAGTAATTTTAGACAGACAGATGTTATTGAAGATGACGATGATGATTATGACGAGGATTTGGAGGATAAAATTAGCGTGAAGGTTGCTATTTTTAATGGCAAGGCTTATTGGATTTCAGAAGAGGGTTTTAATACTGCTCCTGTTGATGAAGATGAAGAAGTAATTTATTCTTTGACTGAACCTGTCGATACATCTGATATGAGCCAAGACGAGTTAGAAACTTTGTTAGAGATTGTTGATGCACTAAAGGAGGATCGGTGAACATTGCGATTCAAGGAAGCAAGAAATTTGATGATTACCAAGTTTTTATGCGAGCAATGGGTGTTGCCCTCAGCGATTTGGGCGATGGCGGGGTTGCTAATATTTATACTGTCGGACCCCATAAAGTAAATAATTTTCTTGCTGGGTTTGTTAATCTTACTGAGGATGGCATGAAAGCGCGGGGTATGGGAATTAAGTGGAACAAAGTATCTCACAATTGGCTGCGAGATTCCCTTGACGTTATTGACTACTTTATTTATCTAAGTAAACCAAAGGAACATCCTTCTGCTCTTTGCACTACTGCTGAAAGAAAAGATGTTGAAGTCGGAATCTTTCGATACTGATGTTGAGCAAGAAACAAAAGGCTTACATGAATGTTGCACGTTACATGGCTAGTAAGTCAGAGCAAAGGAACCGTCATGGTGCTGTTGTGGTCAAGTCTGGTCGAGTGCTAGGCACGGGGTACAATAAGATCAAGAACCATCCTCATGTTATAATGAAGGGTAGGCATAAGTTTGATTGTGGTCCACACGCAGAGGTGGAAGCAATTAGAGATGCTGGTAAACATGCTAAGGGTGCTACTCTTTTTGTTGCCAGGGTAAATAAGAATGGTGAGGATAGATTGTCTAAGCCATGTGTTAATTGTCAAAAATATATTGAAGAAAGTGAAATTAAAAATGTCATCTACACTTATTGATTCATTGGAAGATATGGAGTATGTTGTAAGCAGTAACGCTACTTTGTCTTGGGATGGTTGGGCTGTTGTTTATTCTCGCCCTAAGACTAGTGCTTACATGCACAAGGATGCTGCGTTTATTGATGGGCGTTGGCATCTGTGCAAGCGTTATGATGTTGCTGAGAATGGCTGGACGCTTCCTACTAGTTTGGTTGGGTCGCTATGAGTTGGGCAGACAGAGGCAATTGTGTGAATCAGGACACTAATAAGTGGTTTGATTTGTATGAAGAGAATCCACAGATTCGTTCTACTGTTGATGGTATTTGTGATTCTTGTCCTGTTCAGAAGAATTGTTTGATCTATGGGTACCTTACTAATAGTTGGGGTGTTTGGGGCGGTGTGTATTTAGAGGATGGTAAGCCTTCTAAGGAGTACACTTCTCATAGAGATATTGAAACTCTTGCTGATATGTGGACTAGTATGACTATGGAGATGCTATAATAGTCTTATGTGGACAGATAGAATGAAGATGGCTTCGGCCCAGTTAAATGCACAGCGCCCTGCTAATGCTAAATATACTATTGTTGATCAGGAAGATTTTCTTGTTCTGCGTATTGATAGTGAGGCAATGTATAAAATGACTCACGATGATAAGATTGCGGCGGTACAGTGGTTTATTAAACTACAAAAGGCTTTAGAACAAGAAGGAGCCATTGTTATCATTGTCAGAACCCCTATTGATGACCCTAACATGAAGGTGGATTTGAACCCATGAGTAAAGGTGACGAGTTTAGGAAAAAGTATTCTGCTGATATTAGGGCATACCTTAGTCATCCTCAATACAGAACGGATAGGAATTGGCGTGACTCTTGGATTAAAACTTATGCTAAAAAGAACATGAAACAGATTAAAGACTATATGACTCCGTTCTCTACTACTTTAGATCAGGTTGTTGAGCGGGTACGTTATGATGTTGGCAAAGAGCAATCTTTAATGAAGCGCGGTCTGTAGAAAAACTGTGATATAATTACTATATGTCTGACACTATCTCCGATGTTTTTGTTGAGGAATTTATTGCTCGCAACCAAATGAAAGAAGATGATTTGGTGTCAAATACTAAACTGGTGATGAGTAATGGCTAAAAAGCATGGTCCTGCTACCCAAATGGGTTTGCGACAAGCAGAGATTAATAAAAAGAATCTACAGGGCAAGGCTCCTGAAGTTGCTCCCATGATTGATTTGGGCGGTGACCAAATTGATATTGGCTTTAATGCCAACACAATTGAAGACCCCATGCTTATGCGTCATCTTAAAGGTGTACCCAAGCAGCCAAGCATTGAAGACATTATTGAAGAAATTGAAGACAATTTTCAATACATTGAGTTGCTTGCTAATGCTACACCATATGGTATGATGGTTCCTTATGCTTTGACTATCGAGCCTGTTGACTGGGTATTCTGTAATGGTCAGGTGTGTCCTGAGTCTCCATTGCGTGACTTGCTAATTGAACAAGGCAACCCTTTTGGTGAGTCTGGTGGATTACCTACTGTTCCTAATCTTTCTGGTAGAACTGTTGTTGGTAATACTGGCATGGGTAATGTTCAGCAGCCTGCTTTAGATCAGACTGCTACTGCTCTTAACAAAACTTTGGGTACTACTAGTGGCTTGTTTACAATTAAGTCTGATGTTGCTCCGCAACGTGAGTTTAATATTGGCACTACAGACAATGGTGGGCTGCTTAGTATTACTATTGATAATAGTTTTACTGGTTTGAGCATTACTGATGGTGACCAAGCAGACCTTACAATTGATGGTGCTAACGCAGACCTTGAAATTAATAATGGGAAGGCTGATATTGGTAGTGCTGCTTCGGGCGGTACTGCAAATACAACTACTACTAACAAGGCTGCTCTTAATAATGTATCCAATGGTACTGGCAATGCTAATACAACTACTGGCACTGGTAGACTCAATATTAACGGCAGTGGTACTTTAACTGTAAATAATAAGGCTCACAGCCACAGGATTCCTAATGTTGGTTCCTCGACTTCCTTCTACAAGCATAGTGGTGGCGGCACAGCGGACGGGCATACGCTGGATGATGACCCATCGGTGGTTCGTGCGGGGCAACACTCATGTAACTATACTATACCGGGCCAGCACACACCTCGACTCTACCGTAACGACCCCGACGACTACGGTTTTGGCGATGGGGCATGGCTGGCTCAAGACGATGGCGCTGGACACAATCATACTTTAAATTCTCATGGTCATACTTTAGAGTCTCATGCTCACAATGTTTATGATGTTGGTCACGCTCACAATGTTTATGACCGTAATCACGCTCATGGTATTACACAGAGTAATCACGCTCACGATATTACACAGCAGGATCATACGCATGGTATTACTGATGTTGAGCATAACCATGTTGCTCATGCGACAGGTACTATTCCCGGTAGTGACTTTGAGTTTGATTTGACTCAGCCTGGTTTGGTTGTTAACTTTATTATCTTCCACGGCCAGCATTTGCCTGAGGATACTGAGCCTGTTGTTCGTCACAATGAACTTGCTCCTATTATTGAGGAACTTGAGGCTGCTACTCAAGCGAATGCTGATTTGATTGAGCAAAATATGGAAATGATGAAGAAGTTGGAGGAAAAGATCAATGTCTGAATATGAAATTAAAACTATGGTTAAGGAAAATGATGGTCATAGTTACACTAGACACTTTTATCTTAGTGACAATTTAGGTATTGTTGATCATAAAGAGGATGGTCCTGCTGTTATTGTAGTAGACAAGTTCGATGGTGTTACTACAGAGTATTGGTATCATCACGGTCAACTTCACAGATTAGATGGGCCTGCCGTTGTAGAAACTATTGACAGAGATGAAGATGGAAAACGTGTCCAGAGAAAGCATGAGCAGTTTTATGTAAATGGTCGTCATCGCCAAGACATTGAGTATGTTCTTCATGCAAAAGGAATAACTGCGGAGAACTGGAAGGAAATGGCTGCCGCCTACCTTGAGTTGGAAAAAAATTCCACTCGTAATAGTTGACATTGGGCCGTAAGGCCAGTATAATAGAGGTAACTGCTACTATTGGAGACAGTGTGCAAACATTTGTTACTGACCGTCATCATCACAATACCGCGCAATCATTGGATCAGAAGCGCCTAGTCAAGCAACTGCTTGAGGGTCGTCAGATTCTAGAGACTATCAATAAGCCAGAGTACACAGAGGATGGTAGGGTCACACCTTGGCATCACCATCCTGCCGTTGTTATGTGGAAAGGCCATGAGTCAGCATTGCTCTCATATCTTACTGCTATCAAGGCTGAGATGGTTCATCGTGGCTATAAGTATGAAGCCAATTGGGATGCTATTCTTGGTGCTATGACTGAGTTGGCTGACAAAGATATGATTGGTGCTGGCAATCCTAGTTGGATTGTTAACACTGATGTGTACGATAATGTTATTGCTACTCATCGTGCGTCGTTGTATCGTAAAGATTCTGAGCATTATGCTGAGTGGTGTGACGAGCATGGTGATGTGTGTTGCACTGCTTGTAACTACTACTGGCCTGGACATGTAGCATGATGAACTTGCGCGGCATTCCAACCAAAGTTTGTCCTGCTTGTAACGGTAGTTTATTTACTGTTGTGTGTGCTTTTGATGATGAATATAATGTGGCTTATTATAAGTTAGAGGCAGAGTGTTATGGGTGTGGTGCTTTGGTTACGGTGCCTACTCCGT
>ERZ891134.1893-NODE-1893-length-13257-cov-12.392516_pt1 | contig 13257 bp, 10 predicted proteins | sample MGYA00520888_ERZ891134 | MGnify/ENA primary metagenome ERZ891134 (study PRJEB32303, sample SAMEA104408692) | aquatic metagenome | biome: Brackish water; feature: Coastal; material: water | place: Baltic Sea | collected 2014-10-23 | depth 10 m ... | reverse complement strand
ATTAAAAATCAAAATAATGGAAATAAGGATCTAAGAGTTGAAATATTAAAAGGGTTTTCATCCGAACCATACCATACAATTAAAGGCCCTACTAAAAAAAGAGGTGAATCCAATGGACTTATTATTAAAGATGGATATGTTATAGCATCATGGGGCGAAACCAAAAGAGTTGATATGACTTTTAGTGTTACCAAAAGCTATCTTTCCGCTGTTACTGGAGTTGCAATTGATAAAAATTTAATAAAATCTGAAAAGGATATTGTTTCTGATTATGTATGGGATAAAACTTTTGATGGTAATTTGAATAGTAAAATTTCATGGGAACACCTTCTAAATCAATCATCCGATTGGCATGGAAATCTTTTTGGTATTAATCACTGGGAAGACAGGCCTGATCGAAGAAAAAATTTAGATGATTGGAGAACAGAAACACAAAGGGAACCAGGCACTTATTATAAATATAACGACGTTAGAGTTAATGTATTGGCATATTCAATGCTTCAAGTCTACAGACAGTCTTTACCAAAGGTTCTTAAAAACTATATAATGGATCCAATTGATGCTTCTGATAGTTGGAGGTGGTATGGCTATGAGGATTCATGGGTAAATCTTGATGGTTTAATGGTACAATCCGTTTCAGGAGGAGGGCATAATGGAGGTGGAGTTTTTATTAATTCCGAAGACCATGCAAGATTTGGGCTCTTATATTTAAATAATGGTATATGGAACGGTAAAAGAATTATTTCTAAAGATTGGATAAAAAAATCAATCACTCCTTCAGATACTAATCCTGAATATGGTTTTATGTGGTGGATTAATTCTGAAAAAGGAGAAGATTATGCTACTTCAGATTGGAAAAATGTTCCAACTAATGTTTACTACGGTGCAGGATTTGGTGGCAACTATATCGTAATAATTCCAGATGAAAATATGGTTGTAGTGGGAAGATGGTTAGGAAGAGGAACCATTGGAACCTTTATTCAGATGATTCTAGAGTCTAAATAGACTATAACTTAGCTTTTAAGTATTCATTATTCATTCTCGCAATATTTGTAATTGAAATTCCTTTTGGACATTCAACCTCACATGCACCCGTGTTGGTACAATTACCAAAGCCTTCTTCATCCATTTGTTTAACCATATTAAGTACTCTTTCTTTAGCTTCAACCTGTCCTTGAGGTAAATATGAAAATTGAGAAACCTTAGCAGATACGAATAACATTGCAGATGCATTTTTACATGTTGCAACACATGCACCACACCCTATACAGGTTGCTGCGTCAAATGCATTATCTGCATCTTCTTTTCTTATAGGAATTGTGTTAGCATCTTGGGTGTTACCTGATGTATTAATACTAATATAGCCTCCAGAATGTTGAATTCTATCAAAAGAAGTTCTGTCTACAACTAAGTCTTTAATAACTGGAAATGAATTTGCCCTAAATGGCTCAATAACTATTGAGTCTCCATCTTTAAATTTTCTCATGTGAAGTTGACATGTTGTGATTCCAGTGTCAGGACCGTGGGCTCTACCATTAATAAACATAGAACAGCTACCACAGATACCTTCTCTACAATCATGATCAAAAGCTATTGGATCAATTTCTTCAATAATCAGTTTTTCATTAAGAACATCCATCATCTCAAGAAAAGACATATCAGGTGTAATATCTTCAATTTCATAATTTTGAAAACTTCCTTTAGAGTCTCCATTAGACTGTCTCCATATTTTAAGAAAAAGTTTCATATTAATATTTTGCAGATTTATTTTTCATGATTACTTATAAGATCGTGTTTTAATTTCAATTTCTTCATAATCTAAATCTTCTTTATTTAGAATTGGATTTGATGGATCTTGATTATATTCCCATGCTGAAACAAACTTAAAATTTTCATCATCTCGAATTGCCTCTCCATCAGTTGTTTGGAATTCTTCTCTAAAGTGCCCACCACAAGACTCATTTCTTTCAAGTGCATCTATAGCAAACAACTCACCTAATTCAAGAAAATCTGAAACCCTTGTAGCTTTAGCTAGCTGTTCGTTATACTCATTTTTATTTCCTGGGATTTTTACATTTTTATGAAAGTCTACTCTTAATTCTTGAATTTCTTTTATTGCTGATTTTAAATCTTTTTCGTTCCTAGACATTCCACATTTCTCCCACATTATCTTTCCTAATTTTTTATGATAATAATCCACAGAATTTATACCATTATTTTTGATGAATTTATCAAGTTGGTCATTTATAGTTTTTTCACTCTTTTCAAATTCAGGTGAGTCAGTAGAAATTTCACCAGTACTAATTTCATCTGAAAGATAGTCTCCGATTGTATATGGAAGAACAAAATAACCATCAGCTAATCCTTGCATTAAAGCAGAAGCTCCAAGTCTATTTGCTCCATGATCAGAAAAATTTGCCTCTCCAATCGCAAAACATCCTGGTATTGTAGTCATCAAATTATAGTCAACCCAAACCCCACCCATAGTATAATGAACTGCTGGATAAATTTTCATTGGCAATTTATATGGATCTTCATCTACAATTTTCTCATACATTTGAAAGAGATTTCCATATTTCTGTTTTACAACATCTCTTCCTAGTCTATAAATTAAATCCGAGTCTGAAGAATCTAATCCACTAACTTTTGCCTTTTCTTTTCCATATCTAACAATAGCATGAGAAAAGTCAAGAAAAACTGCTTCTCCAGTTTTATTTACACCAAAACCTTTGTCACACCTCTCCTTAGCCGCTCTAGACGCTATATCTCTAGGGACTAAGTTACCAAATGCAGGATATCTTCTTTCTAGATAATAATCTCTTTTTTCTTCTTCTAAATCAAGTGGAGATAACTCTCCTTTTCTGATTAATTCTGCATCAGATTTTTCTTTTGGTACCCAGATTCTTCCATCATTTCTAAGAGATTCTGACATTAATGTCAATTTAGATTGATAATCTCCTGACACCGGAATACAAGTTGGATGAATTTGAGTAAAGCAAGGGTTTGCAAAATATGCTCCTTTTTTATGAATCTTCCATGCTGCTGAAACATTACTGCCCATTGCGTTTGTAGATAGGAAGAAAATATTTCCATAGCCACCAGATGCAATAACAACTGCATGAGCTGCATGTCTTTCAAGTTTACCGGTAACTAAATCTCTTGCAATTATTCCTCTAGCTTTTCCATTGACAATAACAATATCCATCATTTCATGCCTACTATACATTTTAATTTTGCCCCTAGCAACTTGTCTATTCATAGCAGAGTATGCTCCTAACAAAAGTTGTTGACCAGTTTGACCTTTTGCATAAAAAGTCCTTGATACCTGAACACCTCCAAAAGATCTGTTATCTAGTAAGCCCCCATAATCACGTGCAAAAGGAACACCCTGAGCTACACATTGATCTATTATGTTTCCTGAAACTTCTGCAAGTCTATAAACGTTTGCTTCTCTTGATCTGTAATCCCCTCCTTTAATTGTATCATAAAAAAGCCTATAATTTGAATCACCATCTCCCTGATAATTTTTTGAAGCATTAATTCCTCCTTGCGCTGCGATAGAATGTGCTCTTCTTGGAGAATCTTGAAAACAAAAAGCTTTAACATTATAACCTAATTCTGCTAAAGTGGCAGAGGCTGATGCGCCTGCTAAGCCTGTCCCTACAACAATAACATCAATGTTTCTTTTATTGGAGGGACTAACTAAATTAATCTTACCCTTATGTTTTGTCCATTTATCAGACAATGACCCTTTAGGTATATTTGAATTTAATTTACTCATGATGTTAGGTTATGAAAGATTGCAATAAAAATAAATCCTATTGGAATTAATAATGAAAATAGAAAAGTAAACTTTTGTATTAAATTATAGTATTTAGAATTAACCCCTACTGTTTTAAATGATGAGCTAAACCCATGTAAAAGATGTAGTGCTAAAAAAATAAAAGAAATGGAATAGATAACTGTTCTTAATGGACTTTCAAATTTATGAACAAGTTCTTCAAAATATCTGTTTGGATCTTGAGGAAGTACTTCAACATACTTATAATTCATTTCAGGAATCCAAAAATCAATAAAATGAAGTACAAGAAATAATAAAATTACACCTCCACTAAAAATCATATTTCTTGAAATCCAAGATGCATTCTCACTTCCAGAATATTTTGAATAATTTTTTCTTCTTGATTTAGAATTCAGTATTTCTAAATAAAACCCCATAACAAAATGAAAAACAACACCAAGTATTAAAATTGGCTGAAGTAGAAATTGAACTATAGGATTGCTTCCCATGAAATGCGAGAGTGTGTTATATAAACTCTCGCTAAATACAGATGTAATATTAATGAAAAAATGTTGAGTTAAAAACACAACAAGAAAAAGGCCAGATAAGGCCATTAAAACTTTTCTTCCTATAGAGGAACTCATTAGTTTCATCTGCATCAATTATTTAGTAAAATTAAAGCATAAACAGTTAAATAACTACTTTATTTCAAATTCCTTTTCTAAATTATCTTTATCACTTATAATTAAAACCTTATAGAATCCCTTGTCTATAAAATCATCATTGCCATTTTGATTATTCTTAAGATTATAATCTATAAAATTTAATCCCCTATCTAATTTGCCCGAAATAGTATAAACATAGTTACCATTTGAATCAATAATAGATAGTTTATATTCTTTTTCTGAAGACGAAAAAATTGAAAACTCAAGATTTGGCTGAAAAGGTTCACTCCAAATACTTCTTTTAACTCCCCATGAAGGAGATTTTTTAATTGACTTAATTGGGTATACATACATTGATGATTTTAATATATCACTCGAAAGACTTTGAATTTTTTCAATTTCTGAAAGATAAATTGATCTTCCATGTGTTCCTACTAAAAGATGGTTTTCATCTTTTTGAATAACCAAATCATGAACAGATGCAGAATTTAAGCCATTACTAAAAGGTTCCCAATTAATTCCAGAATCTAAAGAAGCATAGACACCATGATCATTACCAATGTAAAGAATATTCTTATTAACATTATCCTCAATCACTACATTAATTGGGGAATCTGGTAAATTTGAACTAATTGAAGCCCATGTTTTTCCATAGTTATCACTTTTGAATAAAAAAGGAGAGAAATTATCCCACCTATATCCGTTTAAAGATACATAAACAGTCTTTTCGTTATGTGAAGATGCGTATACTTTACTTACCCACATATCCTTTGGCAGATTTAGGGAAATATTTTTCCAGGTTTTACCTCCATTTTTTGAAATATGTACTAAACCGTCATCACTTCCCACATACAATAACCCTTCAACTAAAGGTGATTCAGCAATTGTAGTTATTGTTCCATAAGGGACATTTCCTTTTTTTCCACCACTAGTAAGATCTCTGGATATCAATTGCCAATTATCACCTTTATTTTCAGATTTATGTAAATGATTTGTACCAAAATATAGAACATCTTGATTATGAGGAGATAAGAGAATAGGTGTCTGCCAGTTAAAACGATAAGGGGACTCTCCTAGTTCATGAACTGGTTTAATCAACTTTCTCTTTCCTGAATCTAATTCAAGTCGGTAATAAAATCCAAATTGAAAACCAGTATAAACAGTATTGGAATTTCTATTATCTATCTGGATTTCCATTCCATCACCACCCATTATCATCTCCCAAGGATATTTTCCATTCATGTTCCATCTTTTATTTTCAGTTGAATTATGAGGTCCTTTCCAAACTCCATTGTCCTGTAGGCCACCATATACATTATATGGTTTTTCATAATCTACATTTATAGCATAAAACTGACCTACCTCTGTTGAATTATTTTTAATCCAGTTTTTTCCATCATCATAAGTTATATTTACTCCTCCATCATTTCCATTAATTAGGTGTCCTGGCTTGTTTGGATTAATCCATAGATCATGGTGATCAGCATGGACATTTTCTTTACCAATTCTATAAAAAGTTTTTCCACCATCATCAGAAGTTATTATTGGAACTCCATAAGTGTAGATTTTATCACTATTACTAGGGTCAACATGAATCTTACCAAAGTAATAACCATAAGTATTGTAAACTCCATCTAAAAAAGACTTATGTGTTTTAGTCCAATTTTTGCCACCATTATTGCTTCTATAAACTTCTGCTCCAATAATTGGCGTATTAAATAATTCTGAGTTAGCATCAACTAAATACTTATATAAATCTGAAGGCTTTATTTTTCCATTACTAATTTCAGACTTAACTTTTTCTAAAGAATATTTAGATGGAAATCTATTTGATCTTAAAAATGATTTTAAATCTTTATCATCAATCTTTTCAAACTCATCTTTAGTCATACTTTTAAATGAATTTCTATTAAGTACCTCATCATTTGAAGCGGGATCTAAATCTCTAAAAAATTGATTGTCAAGAACTGCATATATTATATTTTCATCATAAACTGCAATTCCAATTCTTCCAACACCTTCTCCAACAGGAAAACCACTATCTTCTATTGAAATATTTTCCCAAGTATCACCTGCATCGATACTTTTATATATTGCCGAGTGTTTTCCACCTTCAATTAAATTCCATGCTTTTCTGTCTTTTTCCCAAGAAGATGCATACATAATATTAAAACTATTTGGAGTACTAGCCATGTCAATTATTCCCGTACTATCATTTATATACAGTGTGTTTTTCCAAGTTTTACCTCCATCTTTAGTTACATAGACACCTCTGTTTTTATTTTTTGAATATAAATGCCCTGTAACACCAACAATAACATGGTTTTTATCTGCAGGATTGATTAAAATTTTTCCAATATGATGACTATCTGCTAGTCCAACATTTACCCAATTGGAACCATTTGATTCTGTTTTTAGAATCCCTATTCCTGAATATGAAGATCTAGATGAATTGTTTTCTCCGGTACCAACCCATAAAGTTTGATTTTTCCAATCCATAGTGATTTCACCAATATTTTGAGTAGGCCAATTCTCAGATATGGAAGTAAAAGATGTTCCATTGTTTTCAGTAAACCAAACACCTCCAGAAGCGTATGCTACATAAAATCTAGTTGGATCTTCTGGATCTACTTCAAGAGCAACAACACGCCCACTCATAATAGTGGGTCCAATATTTCTAAAGTGAATGTTTTTAACTCTAGATGATTTTGTCAATTCTTCCTTTTTTTGATATGCATCAATTAATTGAGATGAGTCTGAGGCTTGTGGCTGAGCATAGCTAATACATGTAGCTGTCATCAACAAGAAAACTATTTTAAAATTTTTCATAATTTCAATTTTTACTTAAATTATAAACATTATATTAATTTTCAAGATATTTGATAAAAATAAATGAGATATAAACCTCTAAACAGTTCAATTTATAATAGAAATCGTTTGAATTTCATGAATCAAATGAAGGAAGATTCTATGGCTATTTTTAATTCTAATGATATTTATCCAGTAAGTGCTGATTCCGAATTACCATTTGAACAACACAGAGATATCTTTCATTTAACTGGAATCGATCAAGAGGAAACTATTTTGATTTTATACCCTTCTTCAAAAGATAGTAAAACAAGAGAAAATCTATTTATTCGAAAATCTGATGAACACACAAAAATTTGGGAAGGAGAAAAACTTACCAAGCAGTTAGCTTCTGAATTATCAGGAATTGAAAGTGTTTATTTTGTTGAAGATTTCAAAAATATATTACATTCTATTTCAAGTAAAATTGACACATTTTATATCAATAAAAATGAACACTACAGGGCTAATTCTCCAGTAGAAACTAGGGAGGATAGATTCATAAGCTGGTTATTAAAAAAATATCCTGCTCATAAAGTTGAAAAAAGTAACCCTATACTTCAAAGACTAAGATCGATAAAACATTTAGATGAGATTAATCAAATAAAAAAAGCTTGTCAGATAACAAAAAAAGGATTTGATAGGGTTTTAAAATTTATTAAACCTGGGGTTTGGGAATATCAAATTGAAGCTGAGTTTATTCATGAATTTATCAATAATTCCTCAAAGGGTTTCGCATACTCTCCTATTATAGCAAGCGGACTTGATAATAACGTTCTTCATTATGTAAAAAATAATAAACAGTGTAAAGATGGCGAGTTAATTCTAATGGATGTTGGCGCAGAATACGGAAATTATTCTAGTGATATGACAAGAACTATTCCTGTTTCTGGTCGATTTTCAAAAAGACAAAGAGAGGTATATAATTCAGTTCTTAATGTTAAAAATGAAGCAACTAAACTATTAAAAGTTGGAAATAACTGGAAGACTTTTCACGAACAAGTTGGTGAGATTATGACAAAAGAACTTTTAAATATTAGACTTATTGATAAAGTTGACATTAAAAATGAGACAAAAAAAAATCCATCATACAAGAAGTATTTTATGCATGGAACTTCTCATCACTTAGGACTTGACACACATGACTATGGTCTTCTCGAAGATCCATTTCAAGAAAATATGGTCTTTACAGTTGAACCTGGAATTTATATTCCAAAAGAAGGTTTTGGAGTTAGACTAGAAGATGATGTAGTTATTAAAAGTAAGGGAGATCCTACTAATTTAATGGCTGATATTCCTATTGAAGCTGAAGAAATTGAGGATATAATGAATAGTTAACAACCACAGTCTTTACCACAATTAGAATCTGAGGCTTTAGCCTTTTTTATAAATTTCCCATAAAGAAGCCAAAAAGCAAAACCTCCTGATAGAATTAATAAAATTCCTTGAATTTCTTCCATTAGTTTAAAATTTGAAATACAAATAAAGATGCAAAGTAAGCTAATATTGTCATAAAAATCAACTGCATTAAAGGCCACTTCCAAGAATTAGTCTCTTTTTTCACAATTGCTAAGGTACTCATACACTGCATTGCAAATGCATAAAATACCATTAATGATATACCAGTAGGTAAATTAAAGATCTTATTTCCATTAGAATCTGTTTCCTGAGACATTCTTGTCTTAATTGTATCTTGATTTTCAGATCCAACACTGTATATAGTAGATAGAGTCCCAACAAAAACTTCTCTTGCTGCAAATGATGTAACAAGAGCAATACCTATTTTCCAGTCATACCCAAGTGGAGCAATTGCAGGCTCAATTGATTTACCTACAATACCAATGAAAGAGTGTTCAAGTCTGTAGGAATTTATATTTAACTCTAAATCTTCAGCAGAAATTTCAATATTTTGATATTGAGCTTTAACAATTTGATCAGCGTTTTTAAATTCATTTCCTGGACCATAAGAAGCCATTATCCATAACAAAATAGAGATTGCAAATATAATTTTACCGGCCTCAACAACAAACGACCTTGTCTTAGTCCAAACATTTAAAAAAATGTTCTTCGGAAGAGGTAACTTGTACTCAGGCATCTCAAGAACTAGATAACTTATTGAGTCTCTTTTGATTATATTTTTAAGAATAGTTGATGAAATAATAGCTAATAAGAATCCTAATATGTATAGACCCATTAGTGTTAAACTTTGGTAACTAACTCCAAATATTTTATCAGTTGGAATTACTAAAGAAATCAAAATTAGATATACAGGAAGTCTAGCTGAACATGTCATGAAAGGAATTACAAGGATTGTAATAAGCCTGTCTTTCCAGTTTTCTATATTTCTTGTTGCCATTACTGCTGGAATTGCACAAGCTACTCCAGATACAAGTGGTATTAGACTTTTACCCCCCAAACCAAATTTTTTAAGAGTCCTGTCCATTAGAAAAACTACTCTACTCATGTAGCCAGTTTCCTCTAGAATTGAAATAAAGAAAAATAAAAGTGCTATTTGTGGAATAAAAATTAGAATTCCTGCTAAACCTGGAATTACCCCTTCTGCTAAAAGAGAAGTAAAAACTCCCTGGGGAAGACCAGATTTGACTGATTGACTTAGTGAAACAAAACTACTATCAATAAAGTCCATTGGTATACTACTCCAGTCAAAAATTATCTGAAATATTAAAAGTAAAATTGAAAAAAAGATTAAATACCCCCATACACTGTGTAAAAGAACTCTATCAATAACACTTCTTAATCCTGTCGCCTTTTTATAATCCTTTACATAGGTCTCTTTTAAAAGGTTGTTAATTACCTGATATCGCTTTACAGTTTCTCTTTGTTGAAGTTTTTTTAGATATGATTCAGTTTGCGTCTTAAATCTTCCTTTATCATCAATTTTATTTCTCTCTAGTTTAGAGAAATTTATATCCTGAGTAATTAAAAGCCATAACTTATATACTGATTGTCCTGAGAAAGTTTTACTAAGGTTAGAAAAATATTCAGGATCAATTTCATTTATATTAAAAGCTGGTTTATCTGAAAGATTTCTATAGTTTTTTATCTCAGATTTTAATGCATTAAATCCGTGATTTTTTCTTGCACTTAAAAGCACAACCTTAGTATCTAATTCTTCTTCTAATTTTTCTACATTAATTTCTATCCCCTTTGAAGTTAGTTGGTCAGACATGTTTATTGCTAGAATGGTTGGAATTTCTAAATCTTTAATCTGACTAAATAATAAAAGATTTCTTTTTAAATTATCAATATCTGCAACTACAATAACTACATCTGGAAAATCCTTGTTATTTTTATTTAATAATAATTCAAATACTATACTTCGGTCAATAGATTGAGTATTTAGACCATAGGTTCCTGGTAAATCAATTAACTGAACACTAGTTGTCCTATCAATTGCAAAACTTCCAATTTTTTTTTCAACGGTAACTCCCGGATAATTTCCAACTGTTTGTTTTAATCCGGTTAAGGTATTAAATACAGAACTCTTACCTGTATTAGGATTACCAAGTAATGCAACTGAAATTGTCTTAACCATTTTACTTTTTTAATTCTACTATAACTTGACTTGCTGTAACAGAATCAATAGACATGTGTGATTCGTCAATTTTAAGATATATTAAACCCCTTCTTGAAGCTAATATAGTTACTTCGTTTCCAGGAAGACAGCCCATTTCCAAAAGAGTTAGAGGGATTCCATCTGTTATCAAATCCTTTATAACAGCTTCATCTCCTTTTTTTAATTTATCTAAACTTATCAATACTTTAGTTGTAAAGGTCACAAATGTAATGGAATAATTTAAAATTCTTTTTTTAAAATATATACATCATTAATTAATTTATTCATTGACTCTGAATCAGTACCATCATAGAATCCTCTAATTCTTCTTTTTGAATCTACTAATACAAAATTTTCAGTATGAATCATATCATAAAAATTTGAACTTTCTATATCTTCAGCTACCAAATATGACTTTCTAGCTAGATTATATATCTGCCTTTTATCACCAGTAACCATATTCCATTTAGAGTCAACAACTCCCTTTTCCATTGAATATTTCTTTAAAACACTAACTGAATCAATTTCAGGAGTCACAGTATGAGAAAGAAGTAGAACCTGATCATCGTTAATAAATTTTTCTTGAAGTTTAATCATATTATCTTTCATAATTGGACATATTCCTGGACAAGTAGTAAAGAAAAAATCAGCTATGTATATTTTTCCATCATAAATTTTATTTGTGATAATTTTATTGTTCTGATTTATCAATTCATAATCAGCAATTTTATGAAATCTTTTCACATGTTGAACTGTACTATCAACAAGTTGAAAATTTACCATACTTGGTTGATATATAGGTAATTTTTTTTCTGGACTTAATACGTAATAAAACATTAAGACTGCAGCCATAGATATTGAAAACATGATTGCCGCAAAAAGTCTGTATTTTTTTAACATATATATTTTTAAATCCTTGAAGCAAAGATAATTCAAGGAATTAAAAATATATTAAATTTGCAGCTAAAATTATATTATGTCTCCAGAGTTTTTTATAAAAGCATTTCAGTTATTACTATCACTTTCAATTTTAATTGTACTTCACGAATTAGGACATTTTATTCCAGCTAAGTTATTTGGAACAAGAGTTGAGAAATTTTATTTATTTTTTGATGTAAAGTATTCTTTATTCAAAAAGAAAATAGGTGAGACTGTTTATGGTATTGGTTGGCTTCCTCTTGGAGGTTATGTAAAAATATCTGGGATGATTGATGAAAGTTTTGATAAAGAACAAATGCAAAAACCCCCTCAACCATGGGAATTTAGATCTAAACCTGCTTGGCAAAGACTAATAATAATGTTGGGAGGTGTTACTGTTAATCTACTTCTTGGATTTTTTATATATATGATGGTATTGTTTGTTTGGGGAAAAGAAACTCTACCTCAAGAGAATATTCCACTTGGACTTGAACCATCTGAATTAATTCAAGAAATTGGATTTGAAAAAGGAGATAAAATAGTGGATGTAGATGGCCAAGAACTTGACTATGTTCTAGACATTAATAAAATGTTATTACTTAGACCAATTGAAAAGATTAAAGTTGAAAAACTTGATGGCTCAATTTCAGAAATTAATATTCCAGAAAATATAGGTAGTGAAATTTTTCAAAGTGGTCAGATTAATAGTTTTACTCCCCTTTTTAGTGCTATTGTTGATTCTGTTTCAAATGAATCACCTGCACTTTATGCAGGAATACAAAGTGGAGATAGAATTATTTCAATAAATAATGAAAGTATATATGATTGGTCTTCTTTTACAAAATGGATAAAGAATAATTCGGACGATATTATAGATGTTATAGTTGAAAGAGGTGATTCTAATTATAATATTTCAATTAACCGAAATGATGATGGAACAATTGGAGTTTGGAGAAAAAATACAGGAATTGAAACTATTAACGAAAAAATTGGTTTTGTAGATAGTGTAAAGCAAGGATTTAATTACGGATACTGGACTCTATATGAGTATGTAGCACAGTTTTCCTTTATATTTACAAAAAAAGGAGCCCAACAACTCGGAGGGTTTGGAACAATAGGTAATATTTTTCCTGCACAGTGGGACTGGAAAGGTTTCTGGTTATCAACAGCACTATTATCAATTATATTAGCTTTCATGAATGTTCTACCTATTCCAGCTTTGGATGGAGGTCATGTTATGTTTCTTGTATATGAAATTATAACTGGAAGGAGACCAAGTGATAAGTTTATGGAAGTGTCTACAATGATTGGTTTCTTCTTGTTAATAGCCTTGGTTCTTTATGCTAACGGTAATGATTTATTTAGGGCATTTGCAGGATAAAAAAAGGGGATAAATCCCCTTTTTTGCCCCAAATCTTACCATGAACTTAACCTACTTATGTTCTGGTAGCATTAATTTATGATATTTT
>ERZ891134.1892-NODE-1892-length-13260-cov-13.082620_pt1 | contig 13260 bp, 6 predicted proteins | sample MGYA00520888_ERZ891134 | MGnify/ENA primary metagenome ERZ891134 (study PRJEB32303, sample SAMEA104408692) | aquatic metagenome | biome: Brackish water; feature: Coastal; material: water | place: Baltic Sea | collected 2014-10-23 | depth 10 m ... | reverse complement strand
GGGGATGGAGGATATGGTCGGCGCGTTCGATGCGTTGACCTTGGAGGCGGAAGCCAGTTTTGAGTCAGGGAATCTGCAGCAAGGGTTGGTAGACCAAGAAGGCGTTGTGATGTTTGCCTCCGATGTCATCGGGCCGACGCATCTTCTCACCGCCGATGCACAATTCCGTTTATTTCAGAAACTGCTCGCAGCCGGGATTCAACCCTATGCCGAAGCCATGATTGATGCGGCTTACGGCATCTATGCAGAACAGTTAGGGCCAGCCCATCCCAGTACAGTGCAGCTGTTGGCGCAGTCGCACTGGGTCTATCTGATGAAGGGTGACATCGAAACGGCTTCTGATATTTTGGATATTGCGCAATCGCAGATGCAAGCGGCGCTGCCGCCGGGCCACACGTTTAATCAATTAATCGCCGAAGATCAAATCAAAATCCTGAACCAGACCGGTCGTTCTGAGGGTGCGGCGGTAGCCCAGCAAGCCCTTTGTGCAACCTTGGCAAATGCCGTGTCCGTTTGGCATCCACGGCATCTGGCCTGCTTGGACTATCTTGCGATCATTGAGATGGACCGCGGGGCGTTAACCGCCGCAGGGGAGCATCTTCGCCTCGGCATTACGCTGGCGACGGAGTCCGCAGGCGCGACATCAGCGCGCGTGCTGAATATGACCTTGCGCCAGGGCGATGTGCTTCGAAAAACGGGTAATGCCAACGCGGCAAAAACGATGCTGACGCAAGCACTCGACGTCATCCCTGTTGGCTCGGAAATGGCCTTGCGGGCAAAAGCTTACCTGGTCGATACCTTGATTGATCTTGCGGCCTTTGATGAAGCGTTAGCGGTTTTAACGGAAGTTGAACCCAGTGCCCGGCAGCTTTGGATGAATAATCCACAGAATCTTTACACTTTGGTGGGTAAGCGTGGCGATTTACTGCAGCGCCTGGGTCAATACAACGACGCGGAAGTCGCTTTTTTGGAGGTGCTCGCGGGGATGCAGGCGGTGGTTGGCGAGTCGGACCCGATGGTGATTGCGTTCATGAACAACCTAGGCAACCTTTATGAAACCATGGGCTTGTTTGATCAGGCAGAGCCGCTGATGAAGCGCGCTTTGGCGCTGGTCGAGGGGGTGCGCGGCGCTGATGGCCCAGAGGCCGCGCGCCAAAGCAACAATTTAGCGTTGCTATATGAGAGCCAGGGGAGCTTCAGGGAAGCCGAGCCTCTGTATAAGAAAAGCATTTTGGTTTTACAAGGTTTGTTCGGAGAGGATCATCTTGAAACCATCGCGATGAAGAATAATCTTGCGTTTCTGTATTTCATGATGAACCAGTACGATCAGGCAGCGCCGGCGTTTGAGGATGTTTTAACGCGATGGACTCGGACGTTGGGTGAAGATCATCCTTTTCGGTTAAAAGCGCTGAACAATTTAGGGCGGGTGCAGCTCAAGAGCGGCGCCTTGGTTGAAGCCGAGCAAACGCTGTTGCTGGCGCTCACGCTGCGACAAGGGAAATTAGGAGCGGATCATCCGGATGTCATTCGGTCGCTGATTGATTTGGGTGGGGCTTACCTTTTACAGGATCGCCTGGATGAAGCGATGGCGATGCTAAAGGACGCTTTGGCGAAAGCCGAGGCGGTGCTTGGAGAGCAACATCCCTATACCTTCGAAGCGCTGAACGGGTTGTCCGATGTCTATGTTGCTCAAAATCGTCTAACGGCAGGTGTCGAGCTCAAGCGCCAAGGCTTTCTGCGCCGCAGTGCGTTTCTGGACAGAATGCTCTGGGTCACGGGCGAGAATGCTCGAGAAGGCTACATGCGATTGCATCGGCCAGAGTTTATGTCCTACCTGCAATTGCTTGCCCAGGTAGGCGGCCCGGACAGTGCCCGCTTGGGGCTGGAGGCCAGCATGCATCGCAAGGGCTTGCTGCTTAAAATTACCTCTGAGATTCAGCAGATCGGCCGGATGACGCAGAACCCAGCGCTCGCCAGTCTTGCGAATGAGTTGCGCGGTGCGCGGGAGTCCTTGGCGAAGTTGACGTTAAGTGGCCCAACAGCCGAGACCGCAGGCCGGCATCCCGAGGCGCTCTATGCGCTTGAGCAGGCGGTTAATGAATTGCAGGGCGAGTTGGGTCGAGCGAGCGCGCAGTACCGGACCTCGATTGCGAAAATCAGCGTCGAGGCCTTGGAAGCAGAAATCGATGAGGGCAAGGCTTTGGTCGATTTTCAGTCTTACAGTACTGAAGACGGCCCGCACTACGTGGCTTCGGTCGTTGCGCGAATCGATGGTGAGCTGGAATACGCGCTTGTGAACTATGAGGATGCAGCGGAAGTTGATGAGCTTATTGGCGAATATCGGGAGACCATCCAAGATCCTGCCGCCGATGAGATCGATTTTCTTGAGGTGGGTCAAATGGCCTATGAGGCGATTTGGGAGCCGATTGCCAATGTGACTTCGGGGATTGAGTATGTTTACCTGATTCCCGATGGCTTACTGAATATTTTGCCCTTTGCGGCGCTGGTTGATTTTGATGATGCCTATCTGGTTGAGACGCTGGATTTTCACTTCCTGACCTCAGGGCGTGACCTGCTGCCGAGTTTCCTGAGTTTGTCTGAGGGGCCCTATATGATTGTTGCGGGCCCGGATTATGATGCGGCGGAGGTTGCCGATCCGGAGGAATATCAACAAGCTGCAGCGTCTCGAGCAGCGCAAGGTGATACGTTACGCGGTGCGGGCAGTGGCCTGCGTGGGCTGAACTTCTTACCGTTGCCTGGCGCGCAAAAAGAAGGCGAAATCATCCTAGAGCAGGTTGATGCGCAAAACGAGGCGCGGAGCGTCTTTAGTCAAGGTGCGGCGGAAGAACAAGTCATTAGCGAACTCACAGAGATCCCTGAGATTTTGCATATTGCAACCCATGGCTTCTTTCTAAAAGCGGATGAAAACCTAAAGAAACGATTGTTAAAGCTGCAACGGGGTGCGGATTTACAAGTGCCGCCGCCCGGGGATAATCCGCTTTTGCGAGCCGGGCTGGCCTTCGCTGGGATCAATAAAAATGCGCAGTTTCTGGGTGATATCGATACCCGAAATGATGGGGTCTTAACGGCGCTTGAAGTGCTCGATCTCAAATTGTCAGGGACCAAGTTGGTCGTGCTATCGGCGTGTGAGACGGGGCTGGGTGAAATTCATGAAGGGGAAGGGGTTTACGGCCTACGGCGGGCTTTTCAGGAGGCTGGGGTCTCCGAAGTTGTCAATTCATTATGGGAAGTCAGTGATGCTGGAACCCAGGCCCTGATGATCGAGTTTTACCAGCGGATCCTGACCGGTATGCCAGCGCGTCAAGCCTTGCGTGAATCGCAATTAGCCTTGAAGGCGTCTCCTTTATGGGGGCAACCCTATATTTGGTCTGCTTTTATGATGGTGGGTAGTTACGAATCTGCCGGTATCGCTGAAACATGATCTTGGGTAAACTAAACGCGCTTGTTTTTGAAGAGTTTCATAATTGAGACATCCAACGCTTATAGCGGCTTTTTTGTTCGGGATCAGTTCTTTGTGTTCGGGCCAGACGCTCGTTGAGGCCATCGAGCAGACGCTGCTGACCAACCCAAACATTCAATCCTCGGCCTACAACGTGGACGCAGCCGATGCGCTGCGCCGTCAAGCCGTTGCCGGGTATCTGCCCAGCATCGATTTAGTGCTCGCCCGTGGCCTTGAAAAATCAGACAACACGACAACTCGAGCCACGGGCGATGCGAATCGAAATTTCGATCGTTTTGAGCGCTCCATCACATTGAATCAAATGCTCTATGACGGCTTCAGCACAGCTGCTTTTGTAAAGCAGCAAGAGGCGGTTTTATCCGCAACGACGCAGCGGCTCGCAACGACCCTTGAAAATACGGCGCTTAGATCTGCCCAGGCCTATTTAGAGGTGCTGCGCCGTGATCAGGTGGTTGCTTTGGCTCAGGTTAATTTGGCGCAACACGATGAAACCCTTCTGAAAATCGAAGAGCGGTTTGAAAGTGGTGTCGGGACCAAAGTCGATGTGGTGCAAACCAAAGGTCGACGAGCGCAATCAAAAAGCTCGGTCTTATTGAGCGAAAAAGATGCTCAAAACGGTCGTGTTGAGTTCTACAGAGTGGTTGGTGAAAGTCCTCGTGAATTGTCGTTGCCGGTTCGCCCAAAAGGGTTGCCTGAGACGCTTGAGCAAGCCGTGCAACTTGCCTTTCGGAATAACCCTCAAGTTAAAGCCGCGCAATTCGACTTAGAGGCCTCTCAGTCGGCTCGCAAGCAACTTTTAGGGGGATATCATCCGAGGGTGGATTTGGCGCTCGGCGCGACCCGAAACGATGATATGGACGGCTCGCCAGGCGCGAATGACGATGAAACGGCTGTCATTAAAATGAGTTATAACCTCTATCGTGGTGGTGCGGATCGCGCAAAGATGAAAGAAGCGATCGCGAGAATTAATGGGGCAGAACAAGCGTTGATTGCGCTGCGGCGGTCAATTACACAAGATGTGAGTATCCTCTGGAATGATCTTGAAGATCTATCGATCAGAATCGAGTACTTACAGCTGCATGTGACCTCAACCGAAGAAGTGCTAGCGGTTTACTTAGAACAGTTGGCCATTGGCAAACGGACGCTGCTCGATGTGCTCGACATTCAAAATGAGCTGTTCCGAGCGCGCTCTGGTTTAGTCTCAGCCGAGTTTCAATTGCGCTTGGCTGAGTATCGCCTGCTGGCAACCGGTGGGCAATTTTTAGGCAGCATGGGGCTGACCAATCAACGTGCGGCTTTAACTCGGCGCTAGTCATCTTCTCCCGCGGCATTTAAGGCGGGTTGCTTGCACCGTTTAGAGGCCAATCCGTTTATAATCCGCCCAATATTTTCAGGCAGCGTGCGTTGTGACTAGAAACGAATTGGCTTTTGGCGTTGGGTTAGACTTTGGGACTTCAAATTCTGCAGCGGCCTGGTTTGATGGGCAGGATGTCCACATGATTGCGCTGGAAGAAGAGACCGTGGTGATGCCAACCGCGGTTCACTTGGACCGCGTCTTGCGTGCCAGAACCGGCACGGCTGCAATTCGTCAATATATCCTTGAAAATCAGGATCGAATCGTTGAGCTCACCCCTGAAGTGATCGCTCAAGCGTCGCTCGTCACGGGTGAGGCTGAAGCCGCGGACCCTTTTTCTCAACCCGAAATTACCACAAGTGCCGTTTATGGCGCGGCGGTTATTGACCGAGGCCTACCCGGACGTTTGTTCCGTGGGGTCAAACGCTTAATTGGTAACGCTGAGATGAAGCGGCTTATGGTTTTTGATCATCCGTTTCGATTGGTTGCCCTATTGACGCCAATGCTGAAAGCGATTCGCCAAAGCATTGAGCGCGTGGTCTCGTTGACCCATGATCAAGTGATTATCGGCCGGCCGGTCCATTTTGAAGGCCCCAGTGGGGCAAGTGAGGTCGCGCTGGCACGATTATCTGAGGCCGCCGGCTATGCCGGTTTGAAATCAAACCGGTTTTATCCAGAACCACTCGCTGCGACCTTGAGTTATTTGGTGCAAAACGTCCGTTCCGGCGTCGAGCAGCAAAAGGGCCTTGCGTTAACCTTCGACTTCGGGGGCGGCACGCTTGATTTGAGCTTGGTTCGGTTCAACGGACTTCAGATGGCGGTGTTGGTCACCAGTGGTTTGGCGATTGGCGGTGACCATATTGATCAGTTGATTTTCAAACGATTCATCTCGCCGCATCTTGGTAAAGGCGAACGCTGGGTGCGACGGGTCGACGGGGAAGTGATTGAGACGGAGTTTCCGTTTGATGAATTCGAGGCGCTGCTGCTCAATTGGCCCGTAACGTACACGCTGAACCAGGGCAAGTATCGCTCTAAAATTCGCGATGGGATTCAACAAGGGGGCGCCGCGGCGGAGAAATTTCAGCGGCTTGAAGAACTGATTAGCCACAATTTGAGTTATCGCGTTTTTCAAGCGATTCGGACTGCCAAAGCAGCGCTTTCAACGACCTCAGAGACCATCATTGATGTGCCTGAGCTCGATTTGTCCATTGCGATGGGCTTGCCAGAATTTAACGATTTGTTACAAGATTTATTGGCTCAAATCGAGACGCTAATCGATCAAACCTTAGCACGGGCTGGCGTTGATCAGTCGAACGTGGATTTGGTGATTCGGACCGGTGGCTCCAGCTTGATTGCATCGATCCGATTGTGCCTTGAAGCCCGGTTTCCCGGACGGGTTGTCGTGCATGACCCCTTTACCAGTGTCGCCGCTGGATTGTCGATCGCCAGTTATTATGGGCACGAGTATGATCCAGCAACAACCATTGAACGATAAGAAATTGTTGCCCTAGTTAGGGTCCCATTTATAAAGGTTGCAGTCCGCAAGGGGCTGCGCGAAAGGAGCAGTTGTAAGATGGCGGAGCCTATTATTCGATCAGAATTTGATATACCACTGCTTGCGTCGCTACCAAAAGATATTCGCGAGCGCCTGTCAACGGTGCAGGAAAAATCAGGATTTTTGCCCAATATCTTTGTGGCCTTAGCACGTCGTCCAGACGAGTTTCGCGCTTTTTTTGCGTATCACGATGCCTTACTGGAGCAAAAACACGGCACGCTCACAAAAGCCGATAAAGAAATGATCATTGTGACCACCTCAGCGCTCAATGATTGTCACTATTGTGTTATTGCCCACGGCGCGATTCTTCGGATCAGATCAAAAAATCCGCTTTTGTCAGATCAGGTGGCCATTAACTATCGCAAGGCAGATATCACGGCAGCCCAACGGGCGATGCTCGACTTTGCTTGCGCGGTGGCCCTGCGCTCGGGCTCAGTTGAAGACGCAGAGATTCAAGTCCTAATCGACCTGGGCTTTAGCCATGAAGACGTTTGGGATATTTTAGCGATTACGGCATTCTTTGCGATGAGTAATCGGTTGGCGAATGTTGCCAGCATTCGACCGAATCCAGAGTTCTATGCCCTCGGGCGCGGTTAGGCTTTGCCTGGATAACCGTTTTTTGAATCAGCAAGGCAACCCATTGTGAGATACACCATCCAAGGCGCGGACTGCCGGTTATCGGTTGCGGTTTACAATGAGTCGGCATCCAAAACCCTGGTCGTAGTGCATGGCATGCGAGATCACGGGGGCAGCTTTGAATGGCTGGCGCCGCTGCTGTCAGATTTCCGAGTCATCATCCCGGATCTACGAGGTCACGGTTTAAGTGAGCAAAATGGCGTCTATACGCTGACACATTTTACAGCCGACCTGCTACAGGTGTTCGATGCGTTTCAGGTTGAGCAGGGCTATTTGCTCGGTCATAGCCTAGGCGGTCATGTTGCTGCTCGGTTTGCCGCCTTGTTTGGGGACCGCTTGCTTGGTCTCATTTTAGTGGATGGCTTCGGACCACCGAGGCAGCAAGCGCGCCGGGACATCGAGCAGTTTGCCTTGTTGCAAGCCGCTCAGGTGCAAGCGCTTCAGCATATTGGTCGGTCACGTAAAATAATGACCGATGCGCAATTCGCGGTGGCGCGTTATCAAGCCAGCAATCCGCGATTAGACGGCGCAATTGCGGCGCGGCTAGCAATGCAAGGGATTGCGCCGGCAGCGGCGGGCGGGGTGTCATGGCGCTGGGACCCGCGCGCACAAATGGTTTGGTCGACCTTCTCTCATGAAGATAGCGAAGCCCTGTTGCGTCAGATCACCTGCGCCACCTGTGTGATTACCGGCTCTGAAGGCCTGGATTACTGGCTGCTCATGCATCCTGAACTTGCGGGTCAACAGCGCTTATATGAGCAGGAGCTTGCGCGTAGAGTGGCGCTTATTGCAGGCGCCAAAAGCATTGTGCTCAAGGGCGCGGGCCATATGGTGCACTATGACGCCCCTGATGCCTTCAGTCAGGCCGTGCTGGACTTTCTCAGCGCGTCAAACCCCTACTAAACGCCTGCAGAATCGGGGTAGCGCGGCACAAGCACCTATGGATCACCTGTTCTTCAGTCGAGGCACTCGCATCGATTGGGCGTGACTGCTATCAAACCCACGGGGCTTACCGGTTAAGGCCAGGGCCAGGGCTCGTTCGGTCAAGCTCAGCAGGCGAGCCCGCCTGCATCAGGCTTTGATCGGTGCAGAACCGTCTGCTGTGAGGTTCACGGCGGCAGCGGTGTGGGGTGCATTGCTGGCTTCTGTGTGGTTTGCCCCCAGACCGATAAATTTCAAGTAGTCGTTTTGCATGAGATAGAGACTCGGCACCAGGAACAAGGTAATGACCGTTGAAAATAACACCCCGAAAGCCAAGGAAATCGCCATCGGAATAAACATGAAGGTTTCGGGGTCTTCGTTAGTCATAAGGGGAATCAATCCAACAAAGGTCGTAACGGACGTAAGGATGATCGGTCTAAATCGGACGACACCGGCGTTGGTGACTGCGTCAAATAACGGCACGCCATCGGCGCGTTGGCGGTTAATGAAGTCGACCAAAACGAGCGATGCGTTCACGACAACGCCTGATAACGCGATGATCCCGAGCAAAGAAAAGAAGATGAGGTTCCAGCCCATAATATAGTGACCAACAATTGCGCCGACCGCCCCAAATGGAATGACGCTCATGATAATCAAAGGTTGCAGGTAGGACTTCAAAGGGACCGCGAGCAGGGCAAAGATAATGAGCAGTGCCAGCAAAACATTTTTACCGAGGCTCGAGGTAACCTTGCTGCGCTCAAGTTGTTCACCGCCCAATCGATAGCGTACGCCTGGGAACAACTCGTTGCGACAACTGTTGTCGACGCTTGAGAAGCTTGAGGCATCTTGACAAATGATTTGCTGAATCGCCGGAATAAGTGCTTCGGGCGCCATCACGCTGCGATCGATGTCGCCTCGAACACTGACGACGCGCTGCTGATTTTCCCGGTTGATGCTGGAGTAGCTATTACCCTGTATGACGGAGGCCACGGCGCTGAAGGGCACCTCTGTGCCATTGGGGCTCCGAATGCGCATATTTTCAAGGTTGCCAAGGGATTCTCGTTCCGCTTTTGGGTAGCGCACCATGACCCGAACATCATCCGTGCCACGTTGAATACGTTGCGCCTCCTCGCCGTAGAACGCTTGCCTGACTTGCCGAGCAAGGTCCGTGAGCGTGAGGCCTAACGATTTCGCTTCTGGCTTGATGTTCAGCTGCAGTTCTTGCTTGCCGGCGCGAAACGAATCCGAGAGATCTAAGACGCCCGGAAATTGCGCAAGCTCCTGTCGCAAATGCAAGGCGGCGCGTTTTAGTTCTTCGACATCACGCCCTCGTATCTGCAAGGATATCGGGTCTCCGGCGCTGAAGGAGTCAGCGTTAAATTGTAAATCGACAGCGTCAGTGACGGGGCCAGTGAGTTCTCGCCAGCGACTGGCAATACGATTAGAAGTCCACCCAGGGCGGTCTTCGATCGGCGCCAAATCTAAAACAACTTCTGCTAAGTGACTGCCGCCGGCGGTTCGGCTGGGTGGCCCTGAGCTTCGCGCCGCGTTGGATCCGATGGAGGCAAAAACATGCAGAATCGGGCTGTCGTCCAGATCGCGGCCAAGGTCTTCAGCAATTTCTTGTCGCAGTGCGACAACGGATTGTTCGATCTGTAGGGCGCCGCGCTCGGTGAGTTCAACGTTGATCCCCTCGGGCATGAGGAGTGTCGCGTAAACTCGGTCGCCTTCGATTGCGGGAAAGAATTGAAAGATAACGCGACCACTGGCAACCAAAGCCAGGGCCATGAGCAGAATGCCGGTGCCGACCGCCCAAGTGACCCAGCGCCATTGCAGTGTTTTGATGAGAAAAGGCCGGTAGACGTTATCGGCAAAGCCCTGTAAATGATCGGCGAAAAAAGATTGAAAGCGGATCCAGCTCTGAACAAAGCGGGTTTCTTTAAAGGGGTACGTCTCGGTATTTCGGTGAGAGAGGTGGGCGGGCAGGATCAACATGCATTCTACAATGCTAAACACCAGGCAAATCACGACGACCCAGCCAATCGTTGAAAAAAAAGCGCCCATACGACCGTCTAAAATGAGGATCGGTAAAAAAGCGGCCATGGTGGTCAAAACACCAAAGACGACCGGTGTCACCACTTCATTTGCGCCAAGAATGGCGGCCTCGCGCTTGGTGTCAGTTTTACTTTCAAAGGAGAAGATGCGCTCACCGACCACGATGGCATCATCAACCACAATGCCAAGCACCAAGATAAAGGCCAGCACCGTTAAGGAGGAAATATTTAATCCCGCAACGGGAAACATCCAAATCGCGCCAAGGACGGCAATGGGGATGCCTGCAGCGACCCAGAGGGCAACTTTGAATCGAAGAAATAAGGTCAGTATGAGCAACACTAAAACAAGGCCCGCATAGGCATTTTTGGTGAGCGCATCAATTCGGCGATTGAGGGGGATGGACTCATCGATCCAAACATCAAGGTTCAGACCTTCCGGCACCTCTGCGGACTTCTGTGCGACATACGCCTTGACCGAATCGGCAGAGGTGATGGTGTCTTCATCGCCGACGCGGTAAACGGTGATGGTCACAGCCCGTCGACCGTCGTATTTGGCGCCCAAAAAACCTTCTTGAAAGGCATCCTTCACGATGGCGATGTTGGCAAGGGTTATCTTTGAGCCGTCTGCCCGACTCAGAATCTCGATGCGCTCGAAATCGGTGCCGCTATAAGCTTGGCCTTGGCTGCGGATCAATACTTCGCCGCCGTCGGTCTTGATGGAGCCGCCGGGCATGTCGAGCGAGGCCCGCCGGATCGCGTTGGCAACATCGGTCATGGTTAGGCTGTACTGCCTCAGAACCTGTTCACTGACCTCGATCGAGATCTCCCAAGGTTTGGCGTAATTGACGCTCACTTGAGAGATGCCCTCAAGCGCTGCGATATCATCGCGCATCCCTTCAGCGACCAGCTTCAAGGTGGCCTCATCCGTTTCACCTGAGACAACAACGGAGATGGTTTTACCGCGGAACTGCAGGGAGGATACGATGGGTTTTTCAGTTTCGCTGGGGAAGGTGTTGATGGCATCAACTCGGCTCTTGACCTCATTGAGGGTAACGGTCAAGTCTGCGTCGGCAAAGACTTCTAAAAAGACCGTGCAGACGCCTTCTGATGCTGTAGCGGTCATCCGTTCGATGCCGTCCAAGCCTTCAATGGCTTCCTCAACCCGGATACAGACCGCTTTTTCTGCTTCAACGGGCGCGGCGCCCAAATAAGGGATCGTGATTTGGATAATGCCCGGCTCAATGCTGGGAAATTCTTCTTTGTGCATCGAGTTAAGTGAAAAAAAACCGCCCACAATTAAAATCAACATCAGCAGGTTGGCGGCAACCGGATTATCGGTAAACCAAGCGATACTTTTTTCCATAACGGCTAGCCCCGGTCTGCAGTCGGCTCAAAGGTCAATGAGACCCGCATGCCATCAACCACGGTCTGTATCGGCGACAAGTTGACGACCTCGCCACTTTCAAGGCCGCTGTCGATGAGGACAAAGTCATTTTCAAGTCGCAGGACGTTGACCGCTCGAAATCGCAGCCGATTGTCGCCATCGATAATTAAGACTTGGCTATTGGGCCGTAAGGCGGCTCGGGGCAGGCGGACAATGTCGTTTAGGTACTGGCCTTCAATCTCAGCGGCGACGAAGGCGCCGACCTGCAACGGGGGGACATCGGGTGATTGGTTGTCCTGTCTAACCCGAGCAACAGCTGTGATCATGCGGCTTTGAGCATCGATTTCGCCCTCGGTTCGGGCCAATTGCCCTCGCCATACAAAAGAAGTGCCCGCGTAACGGGCCGTAAGCCTGATCATCGGCGCGGTTGCTGGGTCGAGTTCACCGCGCTGCAAGTTCGCGGGGTCGAGATAAGCCAACTGCGCGTTCACGATCGGCAGACGGACTTCGACTGCATCACTTGCATAAATAGAGGCAATTGGCGCGCCTTGCTGCACAAACTGTCCGATATCGATTGATTCTGAGCGGACCATGCCTTCAAACGGGGCTGTGATTTTCGTTCGACTCAAGTCGCGTTCTGCTTGGGCTAGATTGATTTTCGATTCAATGACATTGGCTTTAGCAATTTTATGGGCGCGTGCAGCATTCTCTAAATTGGACTGGCTGACCAAATTATCCTTTATGAGCGTTTGCAATCGCTGCAATTCAAAGCGTTTGTGCTCTAGTTCAGCCTCAGCGCGCAGGAGTTGCGCTTGCGCAAGGCCCGTTCTCGCCTCGTAGTCCGCCGCATCAATCGTGACCAGCAGATCGCCTGCTTGGAAGTAGCCGCCGACCACCAGATTGGGTGATATCCAGGTTACGCGACCTTTAATCTCGGGGATGACATTTGTTTGGGTTTTGGGCGTTACAGTGCCTTCAGAGCGAATCTTCAACCTGAGGGACTCTTTGACAACGGTCATGGCCCGAATAGCGCTGGTTGTTTCTGAGACGGTCAGTTGTTCAGGCATCGGTCGGGACATGATAATCCCCGCCGCGGCGGCAACGGCTGCGAGCAATACGGCGATCGTAATAATCGCTTTAATGGCAGTATTAGGCATGATCGGGATTCCTATTAGATTGGGTTGGCGCCGATGTTGCAGCGGCGTCAATGTTGCGTTTGATATCATCAAAGCGCTGGATGATGGTTTTGGCTAAAGCATTGGCGTCGCTGCGTTCAATGGTAAGGGCCATCGCGCGAAAGAATTCCTCGTTCGATGGCGAGGCGGGGTGCCGGCGCTCTAAGCGGCCTACCATTTGCGTGCGCAAGCCGTTACCGATAAGGCGCAGTACAAGATTGTTATTAATATCCGTGAGCGCGTTGGCGAACTGTGCCAGCTTCTCCCGCTCGGCGGCATTATTCAGGACCTTTGGATCGCCGTCTGCGGTTGATTCGTTGAGGATAGTCAAGAGACGCTGTTTTTGAGTGGTATCGGCCGTTTGCAGGGCGAGCCTCGCGGACAGGGCCAGCAGCGCGCCAAAGACTGAAATCAAGTCCGAGGTCAGGTTTTCGGGTCCTTGATCACCCAAGTCTAGTAGGGGGCCCAGGACATCGAGGCTAGCATCATGGATCGCTTGGATGCGAACGCCGCCCGGTTGGACATTCACGATCCCCAACTGAGTCAAGATCTTGATGGCTTCGCGAACGGCCCCTCGATTGACCTGAAAGCGCGCCGCTAAATCCCGTTCAGACGGCAAGCGCTCGCCTTGCCGATATTGGCCGAGCAAGATCTCGTCTCGCAAGTGCCCTGCAATCTCTTGGGCTCGAGCGGGGGTAAC
>ERZ891134.1886-NODE-1886-length-13278-cov-26.865915_pt1 | contig 13278 bp, 23 predicted proteins | sample MGYA00520888_ERZ891134 | MGnify/ENA primary metagenome ERZ891134 (study PRJEB32303, sample SAMEA104408692) | aquatic metagenome | biome: Brackish water; feature: Coastal; material: water | place: Baltic Sea | collected 2014-10-23 | depth 10 m ... | reverse complement strand
TGAGTTCGCAACACATACACGTGTTATAATGGAGGGGAAAGTCCCCGCTAGAATACTATTTTTAAGGACCAGATTATGAACACAGAACTCACTATTGACTCGATCAGCGTTCCTACGGAAGTATCCACTAAAGCCAAAGTTGGTTTCGGAATTGCTGTTGCAGCATATTTCGCAGCTTGCTACGCTGGAGGATACGCCATTGGAAAACTGATCAACCGTCGACAGGAACATGTTTTCGAACCGAAACTTGATTTGATTACATTCAGCGAACTTTAATCACTAACACTTAAAAAGCCGTGCAGGCGCTTAACCGCGTTTACACGGCTTTTTAATTTTTTTATTACCACCATAAGGAGTTTACATGAACAAGCAAGATTTTAAAGCATACATCGTTGGCGTCCTGACTACGGCCGTCATATTTGTTACCTGGGCCGCAATGGTATGGCTCACGATCAGAGTCCCACTCTTGATTATTGTGTGGGTCCTTTCTCTCCACGGGTTTGGTATGTTCAACCTGCGTAGCTCACGTAATGAGAGAGAAGCGGAAGCGGATCTCTACGACGAGCCAGACTCGAGCATCTGATCGACTGTAACTGTTGATTGAATGCGACCTGGGCACGTCGTTAAACTGCTGGTTGGTTGGTTGCGACCTGGACATGTCGCTAAACTGTCCCCCTACTCGCAGGGAGTCATATTCACTAATAAACCTAATAGGGGGTTGTAAATGCAGTACGAGTTAGACTTTCCGCACATAGTTATTGATACAAACCAGAGATCAATCAGTAGCAAGCAAGCATCAGACGACAAGCTAATTGCCATGACCGATGACGAATTTGAGAAACACTTAGCTTTGCTTTATGCAAAGAAACATAAACTAATCTAGATAGGAGGAACACAATGTTGAAGATTGTTAAGACCACGCTCGCAACTGTTATATTTGTTGCGCTTACAGCGTGCTCGATGAATCCAGACCCTGAACTACAAAACACCTGGGATCAACTCACGGACACCGAGAAGCGTGAAGCTTGTCTCTCATATTCACCATTCAACCGGAATCCTAGTGCGTTTATCGACTACATGGTTGCGGAAACAGGCGAATCAATAGAAGAAGTTACCAAGCTTGAGGGTATGCTCAACATATTCTGCTGGTGACACAACACTTAATAGGAGAACGTAATGGAACCTTTAGTTATTAGACAAAACTACGTAGACTCAGCGCTACGTGCAATTAAAACAAACGTAATCAAGGATAGAACTACTTGGTTACTCACTAAGTTGGCGATCGAAGTTGGTCGTCTAATCAACGCCCAGACATCAGAAGTCTGGAACGTCAGTATCGGATGGACTGGCGACATGGCAGCAGGCATCACCAAGTATCATCCTACGGAGCCTACAATCATATTTTCAAAAGACTTCATTCTTCGGGCGAGTATCGAAGACTGTCGTGAAGTGATTTACCACGAAGTAGCACATGCATTTGCTGGCGAAGCAGCCGGCCACGGAGACAAATGGTTTGAACAGTGCGTGCGACTTGGCATTGCTGGCCAGATGTTTGCTACTCGCCCAAAGCCCCCATCTTCAGGGACACCCTAGATATTTACAATCGCCCCTCGGTGCTGACTGGGATCAGAATCTGGCTGTAAACCAGACGCCGTACGGCTAGGTAGGTTCGATTCCTACCCGGGGGACTGTCCTACACATAAACTATTACATAGGAGAAACAATGAAATTCCAATGTCCAAAATGCGGTTACACCACCAAAGAGCAACCACCACTGGCTGCGCGTTGGATCTACATCAAGCATGTGTGTCGAATTGCAAACAAGACTCGCGAACTAGTTGCGATCGAAGACTGATGGTACAAGAACCAGTAGCTACTTCCGAACTAGCATTACAGCTAGTTTTGTTGGGTGTACTGACTGTGGTAGTAATCCTACTACTTAGAATTCCTACACGAAGGAGGTAGTTCGTGTGGAAGACGACTGAGCGTCTGTAAATAGACTTTAGGCTCAGAGCGGTTTCGGGCCTGTCAAACTAGGGACAGGGGTAACGACCATTGGCCAACCTCCCCTGGCAGTGATGGTCCCCGAAACGTAGACTGTGAAGGAAAACACAGAGCGCCACCGATTGATCATCGGTTGGTTCAGGTAAACAAAAAAACCAGTTGCGTGCGTCTACCGTGAGGGAACGCAAATCAAGATGTCTTCAAGCATCCTCTGAGATTAGGTATGAGTGGGGTACCCGCTGAGGGAACCCTCTTGAAGCTCATATCTTACGTAACCTAAAAGCCTGCTGCTCATTCGGATGAGTATCTACAAAGCCCCTGTGCAGGCAGGGCAACTTCTTGCCCCGGCCTAGCGATGCAGGCTCTAGACTGATTGTTACCCACAACTAAACTAGCCCAGTAACAGGTGAAAAGTTGTGTGATCAGAATCCACGTGGGAGCATTACCCACCTGGGGCACCACCCTATATTCTAATACACAAATGCCGTTAGGAGGCAACAATGGAAAATGCAAAGAACAAAGCAATTGACGTATTAAAAAACCCCAAGACCTGGGGTGTGGCAACAGTGTTTGCTGCTGGGTTTCTCGTTGGAGACTGGCGCGGTGTTTCTCGTGCTAACAAACGAGCCAACCCTTACATTGATATTTTGAGAGGCAACATCAAGTCCTATGAGAAACTTACTAGCACGCTAGCGCATCGTAACTCTATTCAGACGCTTACGATCAATGCGTACGACAACCTTGCCAACACCATTGCTGGTGGAGGCAATCCCGATGAGGCTATGGAGAAACTCTTTCAAGAGATCGACTTCATTAACGTTGTCCGCACAGCAATTTAATGCGGCGAGAAAAGATCATCGCGCAATTAGAATCCCAGAGAGCTAGCATCCGTGCTGCCCTCAAAGACGAGAGCGTAGACTACACTGATGTAGATGATCCAGCATTCTTTCATGGATACTGGGTCGGCGCTCTCTATCATAACACCGAAGCATTAACACTACTAAAAGGAAGAGAGTTAGAATCATAATGTACGACCCTAAAGATATTGTAGCCATCGAGCGCTCTGGTATGAGAACTGGCGCAGCTCTTGTGGTTGCCGCTGAAGTGGTACTCGTGGGATTGATATTTGTAGACACTAAGAAAGTGCGTGGCATTCTAGCTAACGCACTGGACTCACGTTGGACACCATTCAACAAGAAAAACCGTAACCAAATTTACGACGTTGGTGTTGCATGATTGTTGTGACAACACAGACTGGATCGCGTTACGAGATTCAATCAGATGGTCTTACTGACGAAATGTGTGTCACTCGAGACTCTGATTCCGAAGTCTACGACCTGAATTCTAAAACCGTAACCAAGGACATCAACAACTATCTTGCACGGGAGCCGATCACAGACATGATCGATCCTCCACTTCCGGGAGAGCGATGGGTGTTTTGGACCAAACATGGAAGACTGCAGACCAGTCCGGTCGCGTGTGTAAACTACGTACACGAGGACGGATCACTGTCTCTTTACGACATTTACGACCAGGACGAAGACTACGATTAACATAGCCTATATTTTAAGCGCAATTTGTATTACAACAATCGACTCAATCATGTCGGTGTTCGAACATCTAAAAGAAGGATAAAAGTATGACAAAGATTAACAAGTACACTGCAACGCAAGAAGTGTTTGCCGCATACGTAGACCTAGAATTCTCATGGGACGCCATTGATATCATGGACTTCCTTGACGAGTACAAACTGAACTACCGGATTGGTAAGATCACCAACCCAGACCACACTGACGCACAGCACTACTACCTTGAAATGTTGGGTGGTCCTACCGAAGAAGGTGGCGAAGACACGTGGATGCACGTTCCACACCACACATACCTGGTGATCATGACCGGCGAAGATGACCGTGTGGTGGCGTCCTCCGTCCCAGTCGAGGAATTCAAGCGCTTCTACAAGAAGGTGGAAAAGGTGGAGGACGAATCGTGAATCTAGAGACGACGTCGTTCGAAGACTGTATCTTGCGTGAGTACATCTGGCGACAGGTGTCTCTAAGAAGACTTGCAGATTACAATTACGGCAACACACCTCTATATTTCGGCACGCCGTCAACTGACGGAAAACTAATCCATCTGGCTAAGGTTGGCTGCGGTGCCATGGGCTTAACCGTCTATGCAGACACCGTTCCTCTGGCTGTCAAAGAGACACTGGGGGTAAGCTAATGAGTATACATATTTGCTACATCACACCTGCAGGGTGTGTTTGTACCTGCAGTTGGTCTAAGGCTGTCCCGGATGCTCACAAGGCATACCGGGATGGCTACGGCCACGTAGCACCACACCTGGTCCGCGAGTCAACAAAACTCATCGATCTTGTGACGCCAGCAAAGGAATTTTTCAGACAACAAAATATTAAGGATGGCGTAGACAAGTGAGAACACTAAGAGTAACTAGAGACTACACGGCTTTCACAGAAGGATATTTAAAACTCACCTGTGATTGCGGATACAAGGAATACGCAAAAGAAGGCGAGGGAGCATTCGGTGTTGGTGAAAGCCACCTCCGTAGCAAACACGCTAATGGCGGCATCATGTCCTTTAGTCCGACTAGGTACAAACCTACGCGTCAGTGGCGTGTAGAGGACAATGTGACTACGGAAATTCTCAAGGAGGATCACTACAACCCTCACGTTGCTGCCTGATGGCCGACTGGGCCGACTGCATATTCCCTGAGTGTAACCGAAGACCGCGAGCTCGGGGATTATGCGGCACTCACTACAAACAGAAACAGCGTGGTGAAGAGCTTAAGTCGATCCGGTCCTACAAGCACACAGCTGGATATTCAGAGCTATGTGCTTATCCGGACTGCGGTCGACCAAAAGATGCACGAGGGTTGTGTGGTACACACTACGCACAGATCCGAAGAGGCAAGCGCCTTACCGTTATCCGAAAACGTTGGGGGTAGTTATTTATGCAGACCTTCCTACCCGAGGGTTCCGATCTAGAGCTAGGTTTCGAACGGCTTGATCGACAAAGACTCGGGAAACAGCGTGTAGAGACATTCCAGATTCTAAACGTCTTACGAGGCATTGACAAGGATGGCGACTACAAAAACCATAAGGGTTGGTCTAACCACCCGTGTACAGTCATGTGGCGTGGGCACGCTTACGAGTTAGCTCGTTACGGATATTTGTGCTCACTAGAGTGGATAAGTCGTGGCTACAAAGACACGATGAGTTGGAGGTTCTGCGAAGCGATGGAGTCGATGACATGCGACAACATCCTTGAACCTGGGACGTGGAACCTCCAACCTCCACCATGGATTGACTGTGAAGACGTCTATATTTCACACCGATCAAACTTGATCCGCAAGGATCCCGAACACTATAAACATTATTGGCCTGACGTACCAGATTCTCTGGAATACGTTTGGCCACCAGACCCTACAACTAGGAGTATTTAAACATGACCGACGAAGAAACTGACGAACAATTTGAACAGCACGACCGACTCTATGCCGACTGGCAGCTGAGTGGGACGGTTCTCGAAGCCTGCGCTGATATCATGAAGGATACAGATGTTGACACGGAAGAAGACTTCAAGCTCTTGATTAGCTCGATTCACTTCACGCTTCAAAATCTTATTCGAATGTGGGAAAGCGACGTAGCCGTGATGGACAACATTGAGATGTTCAAGCGCTTCCGAGAAATTGAAGTAAGCTTGGACGAAACAGTAAACAACCTTGAGGAGGAATTATGAGTGACGATGATATTGGTATTGACACAAACCTGGGACTAGGTACTTGGGGGCTGGATGCAGCGGATGTTGCGCCTAGTCGCCATGGATTAGAGGTCAAAGTGGTGCGTCTAGGGTGGCCTGTAGGCCTCCTGTGCGCCTCTGTGTGTGCCGCTATTGCTTACGTGGCCCATGAGCGGGGTAAAACCGACATGCGCAACTGGGTAGATGAGTGGACTGGCGGACCTGAGTAAGTAACAAGAATTCGACCTGGGCATGTCGTTAAACTGTCTACACCCCTTATAAATTTTGCAGGAGGTATAATGTCAGAAGAACACTACAACTCAATTGTTAAACCGATGCTCTACCCTCACCAGGTGGAAGCCGTCGACAAGTTAGGTAAGGGCAAGATATTGTATGGTGGCGTTGGTACTGGTAAGACAATTACGTCGCTTGCGTACTACGTTAAGCGTGAGGCGCCTAAGAACATATACGTTATCACTACAGCTAAAAAGCGTGACAGCCTTGACTGGCAACAAGACGCAGCAAAGCTAGGTATTGGCGCAGAGCGTGACGGCACGTTACACGGGACACTCACGGTTGACTCTTGGAACAACATCGCTAAGTACATGGATATTCAGAATTCTTTCTTCATCTTTGACGAGCAACGTCTTGTTGGGTCAGGGTCGTGGGTCAAAGCTTTCTATCAGATAGCTAAGCAGAATCGCTGGATATTACTAAGCGCCACTCCTGGAGACGTGTGGCTGGATTACGTTCCCGTCTTTGTTGCTAACAACTTGTACAAGAACCAGACACAGTTCAAGCGAGAGCACGTGGTGTACTACCCACGTCTTCCGTACCCCAAGGTCATGAGATATTTGGACGAGCACACTCTTGAGAAGCATCGTAACATGTTGCTAGTCGAGATGCCTTACTTCAGCCACACCAAACGACACGTAGAGTTTGTTGACGTCGACTATGACGTAGACTTGCTTAAGACTGTTTGGAAGGACCGCTGGAATCCAATTGAGGACCAGCCAATTGCTGACGTCGGTGAGCTATTCCGTTTGGGCCGTAGGGTCTTGGCGGAGGACCTTAGTCGATTGGAGTTCATTCGCGAGCAACTGGTAGAACACCCAAAGATTGTCATCTATTACAACTTCAACTACGAGCTAGATATTCTTAGACAGCTTTACGGTGACGAAGGCGTAGAGGTAGGCGAATGGAATGGTTCTCGCAAGACACCAATCCCTGATGCCGATTCCTGGGTGTACCTTGTACAGTATACAGCTGGAGCAGAAGGCTGGAACTGTCAGGAGACAGACACAATGATATTCTACTCAATGTCGTACTCGTACAAAACTTTCGAGCAGGCACAGGGTAGGATCGATAGACTTGACACGCCGTTTACGGACTTGCACTACTATGTCTTGAAGACCGACACAAGCCTCGAGAATGGCATCCTAGATATTCTAGGAATGAAACAGAACTTCAACGAGAATGCTTTCGTCAAGCAACATGGCATAGCGTTAGACTAGCGAAAAATAGTATGTTATTGTATGGGACATTTGGTTTTTAGTGGCCACTTAGTGGCCAAAAGTGGCCAAATCGGTCAAAAAGCACCCAAATCCTAAATGTCCCATAATTATGGGACAATTGTAAAAAGGGTCAAAAAGTGCCCAAAAAGGCCAATTGTCCCATACAAACTTGCAAAAGTGGCCAATTCTGAAACAAAAGTGGCCACGGATTTCCCTTGGTACATATAGGAAATCTTCAATTTGGCCACTTTTGACCCCTTTTTTAGAAACTTTCTACAAATAATAGAGAATACACAGAATCTGTAGAGAATAAAAGTTTTTGAAATTAGGTGGCCAAATGGCCAATCAAGTCAAAATCGAGATCAATTTTATGGGACAATTAAAAAAAGTGTACAAAAGGAGACACGTGGATTACAACAATGTTTATGACATCAACAAGCGACATGCGGCTCTACGAGAAGAACTTCTTAGAGAGAGTACCGTTTCCGTTGAACCTAAATGGTGCAACATCTACTGGGACCCAGATATTCGACAAGACTATCTGATCTCCGATCAAGGCGTTGTGTGGGACGCACCACGAAAGTGCGAAGTTAAACTTAGCCCAAACCAGTACGGGGATATTCGTGCCAACGTTAGCTTGGCTGATGGCTCGGGCTACAAGACTATCTCAGTACGCAACGCAGTTGCCCAAGCCTTTGTCGAATGTCCTTCTGGATATTTCACTACGGCGCTGATCAAGAACAACGTCCAAACAGATCTGTACGCTGACAACATTGTTTGGCGACCAGGTGGCTTTGGGCGTAAGTATCGGGAACAGTTCGAAGATATTCCCCGATGGTTCCATCATGGTCCAGTCATTCAGTTGTGTGACGACGAACCGTCGGACATTGAGTATGACTCAGTCTTCGAGGCAGCAAAGGACCACGGCATCATGGCCAAGGCAGTCTACGATTCATGCGAGCTCGAGGGTGAGCCTTGCATGTTCGTTGACGTTGGCTTCCAATGGTTCTGACAATAATAGTATAGTATCGTACGGTATACATCGCTTATAATGGGGGGAGCAGCATTTATACACTGCTTCCCTTATATTTTTTGACTATCATTCCGAGAGGAGAAACATGCGTGAAGCAGCCTATCAAGCACAATTGATTAAACGCCTCAAGCTCATGTTCCCTGGCTGTGTGGTCCTTAAGAATGACTCTGGATATTTACAGGGCATTCCCGACTTGTTGATTCTATTCAACGAACGGTGGGCTATGCTTGAAGTTAAGACTAGCCAAGAAGCGAAGCATCAACCAAACCAAGACTACTACGTACACCTTCTGGACAACATGTCCTGGTGTTCGTATATTTATCCAGCTATTGAAAGCACGGTTTTAGATGATCTTCAACGAACGCTCGAATCTGGGTGGTAAGCACGCATTCTTATCGCCTTCCAAGTATCACTGGGTTAACTACGACGACGAGAAATTGTTGTCTGGTTATTCTAGACACAACGCAGCACGCCTGGGAACGCAGCTACACGACTTCTGTGAACAAGCTATTGCGCTTGGAGTCCGCTTGCCGGACGATCAGACAACACTAAGCCTATACGTCAACGATGCAATTGACGGTAAGATGGAATGTGAGATTCCTTTGTACTACAGCGACAACTGTTTTGGGCACGTTGACGCGCTTAGCTTTAGGAACGGAGTACTTCACGTACATGACCTAAAGACTGGTACTACAAAAGCATCGTTCACACAATTGGAAATCTACGCAGCACTCTTTTGTCTCGAATACGGAGTCCTTCCGTTTGACATTGAGTTCTCGTTGCGTATCTACCAGAATGACGAAATTCAAGAGCACATACCCTATCCGGAAGCAATCTCGGAAATCATGGACAAAATTGTTTATTTTGACCAACTTATTGAGAGCTCTAAATCTGAGCAGGACGAATGAGTAACAACATGCAGGAAGTTTGGGCGCCCATTAAGGACTACCCAAGCTATGCTGTATCGAACTATGGCAGAGTTAGGAATCGCAAGTCTGGTGCAACGCTAAACCCAAGCGTTATAGGAACCGGATATTTGAGAGTCCAACTTTGGAATAGGGGTCAATGCACTTCCTACGTGGTTCACCGACTTGTTGCTGAGGCTTTCTTTGATGAAGATATTTCGGACAAACAAGTCGACCACGTTAACAACGTTAAGTCGCACAACTTTATATGGAACTTGCGGCTTGTCACCGCTAGCGAAAATGTTAAGTTGACGTACACAAGAGGTAGATTGCTTTCTAACGCAAAACCTGTCCGCATTATACAGACCGGTGAACGCTTTGATAGCATCAACCGCTGTGCCATGCGACTAGATATTTGCCCAAAGCGACTGTCACGTGCAATTAGAACGAATAAAGACGTAGCAGGAGTTAGTGTTAGATTTACATAGGAGGGACAAAGATATTCATGATTATGGAAGAATCCGACTACCTATCACATTACGGAATCTTGAGGTTGTCCGGCCGATACCCTTGGGGTTCAGGCGGTAACGTTCCTCAACGAAGCAAAAGCTTCTTAGACTACGTACAGAACATGAAGAATCAGGGTCTCTCGGAGAAAGATATTGCCCAAGGCGTCGGAATGACTGTCGGGCAACTCCGTGAAACCAAGACTGTTGCTATCGCAGAAGATAGAGCAGCTACAGTCGGCGAAGCCGTCAAGTATAAGGCGAAGGGTATGTCCACGAATGCCATTGCAACTCGCATGGGTGTTCCAGAGGCTACCGTTCGTAACTACTTAAAGAATCCCGACAAGTACACAGAAAGCACCTTGAAGAACACCGTTGACACTTTACGCATGGAAGTTGACTCAAAAGGCTTCCTAGATATTGGTCGTGGTGCCTCCAACTACATGGGGATTAGCGATCAAAAACTTAGTGCTGCAGTCAGCATCCTAAAGGATGAGGGTTTTGTTGTAAGCAACCCAAAGGTCAAGAATGCTGGAGACAAATTCACTAAGATGAAAGTGTTGTCCCAACCAGACACAACCTTTGGTGACGTACTCACAGCAGTCAAAAACGACAAAGTGCGTACGATCAACGTTGCTAGCGAAGACTTAGGTGAGACATTTTTAGGGATGTTGCCGCCAAAGGCTGTTGATCCATCACGTGTTAGTGTCAATTACGCAGAAGATGGCGGAACTGCCGCTGATGGCGTTATGTACATTCGACCAGGCGTTGACGATCTGTCATTGGGCGGAAAGTCTTATGCGCAAGTTCGAATTCAGGTTGGTCCTGGACACTACCTCAAGGGCATGGCTATCTACAAAGATGGTCTTCCAGAAGGCACAGATATTCTATTCAACACAAACAAGTCTAAAGAGCAAGCACCAGACAAGCTTGATGCTTTAAAGCCGTTGAAGGATGATGCCGACAACCCCTTTGGTACTCAGATCAAGAGACAGATATTTAAAACCAACGCTGATGGGACCAGAGAAGTCACTTCTGCCGTAAACCTCGTAAACGAGGAAGGCGACTGGGGTGGTTGGAGCAACTCGATTGCTTCACAGGTTCTATCCAAGCAACCGCCGAAGCTAGCTAAGCAACAACTAGACATGGCCTTTGAAAGTCGACACAGTGAGCTAAAAGATATTCTAGAGCTGACTAATCCGACTGTTAAGAAGGCCCTCCTTGAGGACTACGCTCGTACGCTTGACGCACAAGCAGTAAGCCTCAAAGCACATGCTCTTCCTCGCCAAAGGTGGCAAGTGTTGTTGCCCACACCAGACAGCAATCCTGGAGAAATCTATGCGCCAAACTATGAGAACGGCGAAGTCGTTGCCTTAGTAAGATATCCTCATGGCGGTAAGTTTGAGATCCCGCAACTAGTAGTTAACAACCGCAACCCCAAAGCTAAGGCCATGCTTGGTAGTGCTAAGGACGCCGTCGGAATCCATCCGTCTGTCGCAGATATTCTTTCTGGTGCAGACTTTGATGGCGACACCGTTCTTGTCATCCCCAACAACAAGAAAGATATTCAAACGGCTAAGCCCATTGAACGGTTGCAAAACTTTGACGCTAAACGCGAGTATGCTAGACAGCCAGGAATGAAAGAGATGGGTAAGACGCTTACTCAAACGGAGATGGGCAACATCTCAAACCTCATTACTGACATGCAGATTAAGAATGCTAGCACTGAGGAAGTAACGCGTGCGGTGCGCCACTCTATGGTGGTCATCGATGCAGAGAAGCACGGTCTTGATTACACACGCTCATATAGAGATCACGGAATCAAGGCGCTTAAACAAAAGTACCAAGCAAACGAAGGTGGTGGTACTGGTGCATCGACTATTGTGTCTCGTGCAGGCTCTGACGCACGTATACCTCAGCGTCGCCCATCCTACGTTAGTGAGGGTGGTGCCATAGATGTTTCAACTGGTAAAAGAAACTTCACACCAACAGGCAGAACACGGCCTGACGGTACGCCCAAGATGCAGAAAGAGAAACTTCTTTCGGTAACAGACGATGCGTTTGACCTCTCGTCTGGAACAAGGGTTGAAACTGTTTACGCAAAGCATAGCAACCGCATGAAAGAACTGGCGAACGTGGCCAGACGAGAGCTTGTTAACACGCCTCGCCTAAAGCGATCACCTCAGGCTGCAAAGACGTATGAGGCTGAAGTCGCATCACTCAAGAAGAAGTTAGACGTAGTACAAAGGAATGCGCCATTAGAGAGGCGCGCTCAGGTCATAGCAAACCAGACCGTATCTGCAAAGAAGCAATCCAACCCTAACATGGACCCTGCAACTGAAAAGAAGATGCGTGCCCAGGCAGAGACAGCTGCCCGTGCAAGAATGGGTGCTTCGGGTAAGGCTGCTGCTATTACGTTTACAACCTCGGAATGGGAAGCCATTCAAGCGGGGGCTATCTCGGAGAATGCTCTAAGCCAGATGTTACAAAAGGCTGACAAGGACCAAGTCCGTGAGCTAGCAACGCCGAGAGCTAGGAAGCTTATGAGCAGCGCTAAGACGTCAAGAGCAAAGACCATGCTGTCTTCTGGGTACACCAGAGCAGAGGTTGCTAAGCAACTTGGTGTGTCTCTTACCACACTAGACGAAGCCACAGTGTAACGTGATGTATAGAAGTATTCTAAAACCCCCGTCACACGTACAGGTCTACGTCACCAAGAATCTTAGTAGTTTTGGAGCACCCCTAGGCAACTCCGCGTTGTCTATTAAAGCCCACCCCCACTATGATTCCGCCCTCTGCGTTAGCGGCAGGTCGCACAGATCCACACAGGCAGTACAAGATACTCACTTTTGTACTGTTGGGTGTGGGCTTGTGGTGTGTACGGGCGTCCATGATGGTGCTATGCAACACCAGGCTATTCTGTTTGTGCCTAGCTTCATCAACACCCCCACACCTGTGGTTACACCCCATAGTCAAGCTACCATAAAGCCTAAGCTTACCGAACTTCTACAGTCTTTCGGTAAGCTTAGGCACAGGTGTGTAGTTACAAAGTTCTTGGCAACTACTCTAAAGACTAAGAGCGTGGCGTCATTGGTGTTGTACCACCGGCCATACAGGAGTGGTGCAACCAAGACACTCTCTTTACAATTACAAACAAAGCTAAGCAGCTATAGCGTGAAAGGATTAACATGGACGAACGTACAGAAGACATGTATGACTATGCACTAACTACTGTTGACAATCCTTACTCTCCTTTCACACACTGGCACGAATGGTTTGAGTTTGATACCCGCCTCCAATACCATTCGACTGCTTTGTTGAGCAGGATTGTTACAACAAGTTATGCTCTCTCCACACCTGATCAAGAGCTAGCCGTACGGTTGGCCATCGATGAGATTGTAGATCTTAACGTATCAGGTATGCATAAGAAGATTCGTCAGCCCCGGTCTTAACACCGCCTGACTTTTTACGACTGCTCCCAGGCGGTCAGCATGAGGGGGGAGGGGGTCTCGTACCTTATACCCCCTCATGCATCGCCCGGCTCTTTAAAAAAGCTCC
>ERZ891134.1885-NODE-1885-length-13293-cov-4.338646_pt1 | contig 13293 bp, 10 predicted proteins | sample MGYA00520888_ERZ891134 | MGnify/ENA primary metagenome ERZ891134 (study PRJEB32303, sample SAMEA104408692) | aquatic metagenome | biome: Brackish water; feature: Coastal; material: water | place: Baltic Sea | collected 2014-10-23 | depth 10 m ... | reverse complement strand
CGCTCAACCGCTACGCTGACTTCATCGAGAACCACTATCTTGCCCAAGCTCGCGAGGCATTGGCCGTCTCAGCCAACCCCAACGGTGAAGCCTGCTACCCCGCCCTAATCCGATCCTTTGTCACCAAGGCAGTGCCGGCTGACGAGATCCATGCCGTGGGGCTTGAGCAGGTGGCCAAGATACGAACAGAAATTCAAGTGACCCTGGACGAGCACTTTGGTGGGGGAGATGTCTCTGAATTTCTGCGTCGGGTCAACGAGGACCCTGCCTTCACCTTTGAGTCAGAAGACGCCGTGCTCAAGTACTCCACCAACGCGCTCGACACCGTCAAAGCTGCCATGCCCAGAGCGTTTGGCACACTGCCCAAGGCCGACGTACTGGTGAAACCCTATCCCGAGTTTGCCGAGAGCGGCTCCGGCGAGTATCACTCTTCTTCGGAGGACGGCAGTCGCCCGGGGATCTTTTATATTGCCGTCACCGACCCTGCGGGTCGCTCCAAATCGAATCAGCTCGCCACGCTGCATCACGAGACCTATCCCGGGCACCACCTACAGGGCGCGATTGCATTGGAACTGGGTGACACCCAGCACACGCTGGCTCGGTATTTATGGAACTCGGGCTACGGCGAGGGCTGGGCACTCTACTCGGAACGTCTGGCCGATGAATTGGGTCTTTACCCCACTCCCCTCGATCGTATCGGCTTGTACTCTGATCAGATCGCAAGAGCCTCACGGTTGGTCATGGACAGCGGCCTGCACACGATGGGTTGGACGCGCCAACAAGCAGTCGATTACATGATGAACAACTCGGGCTGGGCGGCGGTGGACATCCAAAACGAGATTGATCGCTACATCTCCTGGCCGGGTCAGGCCACCTCGTACATGCTCGGCATGATTGAACTGCGTCGTCTGCGCACACTGGCAGAATCGAGATTAGGTCAGAGTTTTGATCTACGGGGCTTCCATGACCGCGTAGTTGGTATGGGCAGTATCACGCTGCCCATGCTCGAGGAGTCGGTCACCGACTGGATTACCGAGCAAGGCGCCGACCAATAGCGAGGCGTCAGCGGCTCGGATGAGCGGCCCCCTGCAGCCCCTCTACCTGCTCGCGGGGTGGCCGCAACCACAGCTGTCCCAACTGCGAGACAGAGCGAGCGCTCAGCGAGTCGCGGATTAGCCTGAGCCATTCACCGAACGCAATGCGCAGCGGATTGTAAGTATTGATATTGGTGAGCAGACCATACTGCACCCGCCCCATCTCAGGCTCGAAAGTGCCGAATAATCGGTCCCAAATAATCAAAAAATTGCCGTAGTTCTTGTCGACATATTCGGGATTCGAGCCGTGGTGTGCACGGTGATGCGAAGGCGTCACAAACAGCCACTCCAGCGGCGCCCAGAGCTTTTTGAGCACTTCGGTGTGGGTCCAAAAACCATAGAGCGTGGCGATTGCGCCGGCACTGACCACCACCAGCGGATCAAAGCCGAGTAAGGGCAACGGCCAGTAAAAAAGTGCCTTAGTAAACGGTCCGGTGGGCGATTGTCGCAGCGCAGTACCGAGATTCATGTGCTCGCTGGAGTGGTGCACCACGTGAGCACACCACAAAAAGCGGACCCGGTGTTGCGCGCGGTGATACCAGTAGAAAACAAAGTCGATCGCGACGAAGGTCAACAGCCAACCCCAAAGCCCCGAAGTCACCTCAAACACCCGAAACTGGTACAACCAAAAGTGGAGCCCAATCAGCGCACCGCCGATGGCAAGGCGCACTAGAATATTAATACCCAGCTGGGACATCGAGCCGCCAAAATCTTTGAGGGCGTAAACGTTGTGCCCGCGCAAGCTGGTCACGGCGGCCTCAGCCACCATGAGCAACGCAAATACGGGCAATGCCATCATCATTAGATCCACAGGGGGAGTGTAACGAAGACTGCGTCGTTTGTGATCGCTGGCTCAGGTAGGGATATTCTATTTTTTAAAACGCTTCCATGTACCGCCATACTGGTAGGTCTCGGGGCATTTCACCTGCAGCGCGTTCAGGCACCGCGAGCATAAGAAGCGCCACGCACTGAAGCGCCCAGCTCGACACCGATAGAGCGTTGCCGTTTCAGCTGAGCAAGCCTCGCACGATTTAGAGCGTTGTCGCACGGCAGCGCTCGACATCACTCATCACAATCAGGGTTCGCGACAACGCTAGTCTGTCACCGCCAACCCACCCACCGTGATATAGCGGCTCAAGGTGTCCGCAATCGCAGCATCCGTCTGCTCGACCGTGTCAAAGGATTCGTCTGCCATGTTAAACATGGCCATGAACAATGGGATTCCCTCCACCGATTTGACAAAGTGGAAGGCGGACTCGTTGCGATACAGGGTTGTCCAGTAGTCTCTAACACGTGACCAAAAAGGCCCCGTATTGCGCCAATAGTCGTCGCCCGCGCTGAAATCGTATCCCACTATCCGATCGTAACGTGACAACCCCGCCTCGCGAGCCAAATAGGGCTGCTCAGAGCGCGGGTTGTTGCGGTCATCCAGCACCAATTTCAAGGCGTCCTCTTCTTGGGTCCAGCCATGAGGCGTAATGGTGATCCGGTGCGATCCGAACAGCGTCTGGTAATCATCTCGAACACTGAACTCTCGCCGGGGCAGAGGGCGCCGGCGATCATCCGATTGCCAAAAAGAAACCCCCTGCGTATGAGTCCAGCGCCCAATGGCCTCGTAACGCGGCGAGTCGTCTACCTGATAGACGGTTTGGGTCCACGTGCCGGCAGTTGCCGTAGCCTCTAAGCGCTGCCGCTCGAACACCCCATTACCCTGAAACGCATGCACCGCAGTATCTTGGTACTGCCAATCTTGCCGCCAATGTTTTACCACCATAGGCGCTGACAGCGTGCCGTCTTCCCCCGCAAAGTGCATGACGATAATGTGCTGGAGGCTGATAAATTCTGGCTCGTCGGCGACTACGTGCACCCGCTCGGTGCCCCAACTCTGATAGGGCGCTCGCGATTCGTAATTAGGGGTAAAGCCCACCGTCTCGATGAAATCAAAGCTCGTTCGATACGCTCCAGCCATCGCCAAAATAGCCTGCCGGTCGCGGCCCAATCGAGTCAGCTCGGTAGACTGGAGTTGTTGGAAATCGGCGGAGACCTGTTGGTCGAGCACAACGGCTGGTCCCGACGTTGTGCCCCCGCGAGGCTTCATCGCGTCGACATCAGAAAACATCCATGAGTAGGTATACTGACGCGGCGCGGGCTTATCATCGGAATTTAATGCGTCTTCCGCCCACAGACTCTGTACCACGAGTAACGCGCTCATCAGCGACAGAGCTGATTTTTTCATGATGGGGTATCGCATGACTGCTCTCCTCAAGTATGACCAATAACGCTAGTCGAACTCAGCGCGTGAAAAAACAACCCACGACTCGGCTGGGTCGCTCGATTGCGACCTCTTTCGACTAACCGGAAAATGCACGAGTCGCGCTGACGACGCCTCCCGGCGTTTCTCCGCGCAGATAAGCCAACATCGCGTCGGCATCTGAGCGCTCAAAGGGGTCTTCCACGGCGTCATCTTGCAATCCTTCTTCGGCAAAAACCGTCGTAATTTGACTGTCCTTCGCCAGCAAGGCGTAGCGCCACGATCGAGCCCCAAAGCCCAGATTATCCTTACCTACGAGCGCGCCCATTCTTCTCGCAAAGGTGCCATTACCGTCAGGGAGCATCTGGACCTTGCCAACATCGATCGACAGTGCCCACTGTCGAATGACAAAAGCATCGTTCACGCAAATGAAACGTGATGTTGGGTAGCGTGCCGGTCTTTTTCAAAACGGTGCTCCGGTGGTTTTAAAGCGTTGCAATAGCACTGCTCGTTCACCCCACCGCTCACCGAACTGCCCGGCAGAGTGTGGCTCAGTGTGCAATCGCTTTGGAATTTTCTACGTAACGACTCATCGCTAACTGCACAGATGGGGAGATGTGTGTGGGTATATCGCGCAGGCTCATCAAGTGGTGGCAGGCATTGAGCGCCGCTTTGCGCAAGTAACCATTAGCCATCACGCGCGATAACGTGTGAGCGGTGGAGCTCACCACCTCGGTAGCAAGCTGTGTTTCCCCTCTGTTGATCAGACACACATATAGGGCTGCCGTCGTGTCTGTCAATATGGCGAGGGCGTCCTCCGTGACTTCATGCTCTCGGAAGAAAAGCTTCCCCGCGACGAATGCCTTGATCAGCTGCGGCTCTGCCGCAGTCAACTGACGGCCCTTAATCGCGGTAATGCCGGAGTCCAAACAGCCCAACCAGACGCGAGCCGCAAAAAAACCACATCCCCGCATCGCTTGCCAATGCTTCTCACAAAAACCTTCGCGGTTATCCGACATCAGAATTGCTCTTTTCAACCATTGAAAAGTCATACTAATGATAATGATTATCATTTGCAATAGTATTGCAGCGGTGACTCAGTATTCCTCCGCTGATTGCGCGAGGCAGTCCGAGGAGCCGGAGCTCACTGTCCCCTGAGCGCTAGCGATGCTGACTGAGGAAGATGACAAAGCGCACCAAATGCTAACCCCACAGTTCAGGGTCTGGTGGCGCGATAACCCCTCGCACGATGGACAGTGGCGGCTCAACATCGTCGAGCTGCCAGAGTGGGCCATCGAGATCGACAAAATCAGCCCCTTGGGCCACCAACAGCGCAGGCGCCATTGCCAGAGACGAGCCCAGCATATTGCCCACCATGATTCTTTTGCCGTAGCGACGGCACCACTCCCGCATCTTTAATGCATCGGTCAAACCACCGCACTTGTCGAGCTTGATATTGATGGCATCGTAACGGTCCGCCACGGCCTCGAGCTCCACGCTACTCTGACAAGATTCGTCAGCACACACGGGCACCGGATACTTGAGATTCTCAAGTGCTCGGTCTGCACCCCGCGGAAGCGGTTGTTCCAGTAACGCGACACCACAACGGGCCAGATCATCCCCCAGCGCCATCAGCAACTCGTTACTCCAGCTTCCGTTGGCGTCGATCACCAGCTGCGCATCGGGACGGGCAGCACGAATCGCCGCAAGGCATTCAAGGGGCGAGTCTGCGTTTAATTTCAGTTTCAGTCGCTGCAACTCCGGCACTGCACTCGCCTGCCGCGCCATCTTTTCCGGGTCAGCTAGGGATAGCGTGAATAGCGTGCTGACTGGCTTTAGCGAAATACCCGTCAGCCCGCTAATACCGCCGGCCGATTGCTTCGCCTTAAGATCCCAGAGCGCGCAGTCGAGACCATTTCGACTGCCCCCAGGTGGCAGCAGGTTCTGGAGCAATTCGCCGTCGAGTTCAGCAATGGTGGCGGGGTCCAGCGCTGCCAGCTCAGCCTGCAGGCTCTCGACCGTCTCATTCAAATAATCCACACCCATGGTCTCAGACCGGCCAGATATCCCGCCTCGGGATACCGTCACCTGCAGCACCTGAATCGCGTCGATCACCTCGGCGGCCGTGATAAACGGCGCCTTTAAGTGCCATTCCTTGAGTTCCATTTTCAGTTTCAGGTTCACGGCGGACGCACCCAGAAAGGAGAGTTGAGACTATATCGCATCGCCCATGCTCGCTGACTCACCGTGTCGCAATCGGTCTGACGCCAGCTTCTTCGCTACACTGCGCGATGCGCCATCACCGAAGAACAGGCTAAAGCCCCTCGGCATTTTTCAAGAGAAGGGTTCTATTCGAACTTCACTTACCCTGATGTGACGACCGATAAGCCGATACCGATTGGCAGATACCGCAGAAAACCTTGCCGCACTTTATGTCGCCATTATTTCCGGCATGAAACATAGCTGGCATGAACTGGAGGGAACTGGACGGAACTGGAGGGAACTGGAGTGAGTGATGGCGAGATATCACTGTCTCTGAATCCCAGCAAAGGGCACCTCGCACCGCTAATAGGTGACAGGCCCCACCGCCCAAGACGCGCCTAGGCGCTTGCTCACAGCGTCAGTGCCGCGCACACTGGAGCTGAAAAAAGTAGACTGATAGCCAGATTAAGTCGTGGGGTCGGGAGACAGCATATGAACGCCGAACAGCCACTCAACCAACAGGGCCAAAAGTCCTACAGTGGCACCATCAAGAATTTCTCTAAGGAGCGTTACATCAGCAGCGACTGGTCCGCTCGCGAATGGAACGCGGTGTGGACCAAAAGCTGGCTCGCCGCCGTGCATGTTTCAGACCTCAGGGAGCCCGGCGATTTCGTGGTCTTCGACCTTGGCCCAGAGAGCGTGTTGCTTACCTGCAACGCTCAAGGGAACGTACAGGCTTTTTACAACGTCTGTCAGCACCGCGGAGTTCGCCTGGTCACTGATCATACGGGCAATACCGAGAACTTTCGCTGCCCTTACCACAGCTGGCGCTATGACACCGACGGTGACTTGATCTATGCCCCGCATCAGGACGGGTTTCAGGAGGGATTGCCGACTCAGACCCTCTGCCTGCCTGCCGTGCGCTGCGACAAAGCGCTGGGGTTTTACTGGATTAACCTCGACCCTAACGCCGAGCCGCTAGACGCCTTTTTAAAAGAGATGGTCTCGATCATGGGACACTACGAGTTCGAAAACCTGACACTGGTGCAGGACCAGACCGTTTCCATCAACTGTAACTGGAAGGCCGTGGTTGATAACTTCAGTGAGCTTTACCACGTGCACTACCTCCACCCCCAGCACCGACGCTTTGTCGATTGCACCGAGTCGCTGAGCGAGTGCTACGAAGGTGGCCATACGCGAGTCTGGGTGCCCGGCGCCAAGACCGACTCTCTGTTTTCAACACCCGATAAACCGACCGATCTGCTCACGATGCAGCTTCAAGCCTTCGGTTTAGACGCTGAACAATACGAAGGCAAGGTGGATGAAATACAGGCGGCGATCCGGATGGCCAAACGGGCCCTAGAAGAAAAAGAACCCTTTTACGGAAACTTCTCAGACGAGGAACTGACCGACGTCATTCAAACCAACGTCTTTCCCAATGCCATTCTCACCTACCAGCCCGAGATGTTATGGCTACTGCGGCTGCGTCCCCATGCCACCGACCCCAACCAGTGCTATCTCGACAAACTTTCTTTTGAGCGCTCTCCCCGCGACGCAGCAGATCGCCCCCCCGAAAGCGCCGATGATCTGCAGGAGAAGCGTACCGAACACACCGGTAAGACCAACCGACCTGAGCGCGACTGCTTTGATTACTCCGACGTCATTACGGGTAGTGCGACCATGACCGATACCATTGACCAAGACCTCTCGCTGCTCGCTCACGCCCAAAAGGGGATGCACTCCGAGGGCTTTCAAGGCCCGTGGCTGAATGAAATCGAATGTCGGGTGAGCCACTTCCACGAACATCTCGACACTCTTATCCGTCACTCCGAAAACTAGAAGAGAGTCATGCACGCGATCACGCTACAACAGGGACTCTTGTTCTCACTGATTGGCACCCTCTTTATTTTTTTAATCTGGGGGCGCTATCGCTACGATCTCGTGGCCTTTGGCGCCCTATTAATCGCCTACCTTATCGGTGCTGTTTCAGTTGACGAGGCCTTCTCGGGGTTCGGTCATCCTGCGGTCATTATCATTGCCCTCGTGCTGATCATCAGTCGGGGGCTGTATCTGTCGGGCGCCATCGAATTCATGGCGAGTGCTCTGCTAGACAGTACCCGAAGTATTGGTCGGCATATCTCCGTGATGGCTGGCGTCTCAGCCGCACTCTCAGCCATCATGAACAATGTCGCAGCGCTCGCTTTACTGATGCCTATCGACCTGCAAGCAGCCGATAAAGCTGAGCGCAGTCCGAGACTGACCCTCATGCCACTGTCTTTTGCTTCGATCTTAGGTGGCATGATTACGCTAATCGGCACGCCTCCTAATATTGTGATTGCCACCTTTCGCCAAGAGGCACTCGGCGAACCCTATACGATGTTTGATTTTGCGCCCGTCGGTTTGGTGGTCGCATTGGTCGGCATCGCCTATGTGGCGCTGATCGGTTGGCGGCTTATTCCCCATGAGGGCACTAACACGCAACGCCCGTCAGCCGTTGAGGAGCTCGAGCGCTATCTGGTGGAACTCAGAGTCCCGACTGACGCTAAGGTCGTCAATCAGCGACTGCGTGAACTGGATAAAGAGGCTGACGAGTGTGGCGTCCAGATTTTGGGGCTCATCCGCGGCGGCAATCGGCTACCGGGCATGGCGGCACATGAAATGCTCGTGGCAGAGGATCGTATTGTGGTCGAGGGTGGCCCTGATGCCATCGATACGTTCGCGGGTGCAGTGGGCCTCAGCTATGCCGACTCAGATCGACCTTCTAAAGCGTTATCCGGCACGACGGTCATGCGCGAAGTCGCCGTGCCAGAAACGGCTCGAATGGTAGGCCGGTCTGCGTCGTCACTGCGCCTCCGATACGGCAGAGGCGTCATCTTGCTCGGTATTGCTCGGGGTGGTCGTAAGCTGCGCGACCGTCTACGCGAAACAAAAATTGAAGCCGGTGATTTATTACTCCTACTGGGCCCTGAGGACACACTCGACGACGTCATTGAATGGCTCGGGTGCTTGCCGCTAGCGCCCCGTGGCCTGGACGTCATCCAACGTGATAAAGCGTGGCAGGCGATCCTCATTTTCGCGGGCGCGATCGGGTTAGCCAGCCTCGAATTACTGTACTTACCGATGGCACTGGGATCCGTTGTGGTGCTCTACGTCGTTCTCGATATCGTTCCACTTTCGCAGGTCTACGAGTCAATCGAATGGCCAGTGATCGTTTTGCTCGGCGCGATGATCCCCATTAGCGTTGCCCTCGAAGCGAGTGGCGGCACCCAATTGCTCGCGGATCTTTTTTTAGCGGGTACGGCAGGCTGGCCCGTCATGCTCATTCTCGCAGCGTTGATGCTAGTCACGATGACCCTGTCTGATGTCCTCAACAATGTGGCAACTGCCTTAATTGCCGCACCAATCGCATTGGATGTTGCCCAACAATTAGGCGTCAGCCCCGACCCATTCCTGATGGCCGTTGCGGTAGCGGCTTCTTGCGCGTTTCTCACCCCCATTGGCCATAAAAATAATACGCTCATCATGGGGCCCGGCGGATACCAGTTTGGCGATTATTGGCGCATGGGCCTGCCACTGGAGCTATTGGTGGTGGCCACATCGCTTCCCATGATTCTCCTCGTCTGGCCACTCTGATCACAGCCGATACGATTGCGAACCCTGCTGACCCCAGACCGGTAGTTGCAACGCGCCCTTAAATTTAAAGGCGGCCTTTATAGCGGCTGCGAGAGCGCGTACAATGCGGCTTCTGTTTTAGGACCACTCCCGATGAGCGAGCAAAAAGCCACTAACGTCCACTGGCACGATGGAGAAATCAATCGACCCGATCGTGCACAATTACTGGGCCATGGTGGCGCCACGTTGTGGTTCACCGGACTCAGTGGTTCGGGTAAGAGCACCATCGCCGTCGCACTGGAGCAAGCACTTTATCGGCGGGGCGTCCTAGTCTACCGCCTTGATGGCGATAACATTCGGCTTGGTATCAACAAGAACCTCGGTTTCAGCGCCGAGGATCGTGCTGAAAATATCCGGCGCGTTGGCGAGGTGTCCAAATTATTTGTGGATGCCGGCATCATCGTGCTCAGCAGCTTTATCAGCCCATATTTAGTCGACAGGCAGCTAGTGCGTGAGATGCATGAGACCGATGACATGCCTTTTGTCGAGGTCTTTGTGGACTGCAGTCTTGCAGCAGCAGAAGAGCGCGACCCAAAAGGCCTTTATAAAAAAGCACGTGCGGGCGAAATCAAGAACTTCACTGGCATCGACGACCCCTACGAGGCACCTGAGGCGCCCGAAGTGCATTTGCACACCGATCGGCAGTCGCTCGAAGAGGAAGTCAACATTCTGATGGGTTTACTCGAAGCACGGGGATTGATTCCCACCGCACCGTAATTTTTTTAGTCCCCGGGAATTCCCCAGCACTGCCCACACCACTGAATGAGACGAGAGATGATATGGCTTTGATTGCACCCCATGGCGCAGATGCGCTTCGCCCTGTAATCGTTGATGCGGCCCGGCGGGCAGAGCTCGAAAGTGAAGCGGAGACCTTGCCCTCGATGATGGCGAGCTCGGCTGCCGCTGCCAATGCAGTGATGATGGCGGCGGGATACTTCACCCCCCTGACCGGCTACATGAATCGGGCTGACGCCCTATCTGTGGCAAAAAACATGACCACATCCGAGGGTCTTTTTTGGCCCGTTCCGGTGATGAACCTTGCCGAGGGCGCCACGGTAACAGCGGGCCAGCGCTTGGCCTTAACCGACCCCAATCGCGAGGGGCATCCGGTGTTGGCGGTCATGACGGTTGACGCGGTTGAAACACTGTCCGATAACGATATGGCTATCATCTTAGAGAATGTATTTAGAACGGATGACCCCCAGCATCCTGGCGTTGCCGCCATGACGGCACAGGGCCGAACGTTAATATCAGGACCCATTGAGGTCCTCAACTTCTCTTACTTTGAAGAGGACTTTGCGGAGACCTTTCGCACGGCGATGAGCATCCGAGAAGAGATTGCTGAGCGCGGCTGGGAGCGAGTGGTCGCTTTTCAGACACGTAACCCCATGCACCGCGCCCATGAGGAACTGTGTCGCATGGCGATGGAGGACCTCTCTGCGGATGGCGTTTTGATCCATATGCTGCTCGGCAAGTTAAAGCCGGGAGATATTCCTGCAGACGTTCGCGATGCCTCGATCCGCAAGATGGTGGACTTATACTTTCCTGCCAATACCGTCATGGTGACCGGTTATGGCTTTGACATGCTCTATGCGGGGCCCAGAGAGGCAGTACTGCATGCTGTATTCCGTCAAAATGCAGGATGCACCCACCTGATTGTCGGACGAGATCATGCGGGTGTCGGCAGCTACTACGGGGGTTTTGACGCCCAAACGATCTTCGACGAGGACGTACCCGAGGGTGCTCTGGCTCTGGATATTTACCGTGCCGACCACACCGCCTTCAGTAAAAAACTCGATCGGGTGGTGATGATGCGGGACGCTCCTGATCACAGCCCCGAGGATTTCGTCCTGTTATCAGGAACGAAAGTGCGTGAAATGCTCGGTCAAGGCATTGCACCGCCTCCCGAGTTTTCTCGCCCGGAAGTGGCCGAAATCCTAATGGCTTACTACCAAGAGCTGGATGGTCATTCGGCAACCTAGTGGCATGCCCTCACGGTGAGTCCACCCTGAGGGTGCTCTCCGCGTTGGTGCACTGCTCCAGGCTCTGGTTGTCTTCGCTCTGATGTCGCGCCCTGCTTGACTGCACGCTAGCTCCCTATGCTTTTGCCGGCTGCGCTCTTGCTGACTGTGCTCTTTCTGACTGTGCTCTGACCTGATTCGCGCATTCCTCCTGCACACCGGTTTAACGCCGATGGCTTCGCTGGGTACCCGCTCACCAATTTTGCACTCAGTTAATCGCCTCACTTAAGCGCTACCAGACGCCCTGCTTCTTATTGGCGCGTCGGGTCAAAGCATTGGCGCGTCTCGACAATGCGTTGGCGCCAGTCGCGCGCATAATCTGTTCATCAATGCATTGCAATGCGCTGACAGGCTCTGCAGACCCAGCACCCATTAAGGTTCATTGATGTTTTCATGATTGACTCCTTTTTGCCCCGCTTGCGGGGCTTTTTTTTCACCCTTGTTAGGCTTGATACAAGGAATAGCGATGGACAAAGCAACTTACTTTCAGTCGGTATACGAAGCACAGTTTGCGCTCGGCAAAAAAATGGGCGCCGCGATGAGTGCGCAAATCCTCGCTCTGGAAGCGTTTATTCAGCGCAGCGCTCACTGGCATTTTCGATGGTGGCCCATTGTGGGCATCACACCCAACGCCTGGTCAATGCTGCAACAACGTGCCGTGGAAAAATCTGGCCCGGGTATCATCAGTAATCGCGGCTTGATCCGAGCACACCGCTATAACCGCGAGGCGCGCAGCCGAATGCTCTTTGAACGAAAGGCTCCGTTGCCTGAGGCCTGGCATTTTTATGAGTCACGTGACGCCACAATACTGGCGCTCACCGAGGAACGAGAAAAGATCACCGACACAAAGTGGTTGGCCCTCGATCCCAAGATATTGGGGCAGCAGAGTAGTGCCGTGCCCACTATTACGCGAAAACGCTTTACTGCGATGCAATTAGCGCTGCAACGAGAAGCGGCGTGAGCCCGCGCCCGACCCGATGATCACATCCCTCGCCGCCAGATTACTGCCTCATCTTAATGACAACCGCTACTCAGCGAGGGAAAGTCGTCAGGGAAAACCCCAGCGGATTGGGGTACGCCTTGATGCTCGCCTGGCACTCCCCCATGATTTTCATATAAGCGCCGATTACCCACGCCTCGGTGCCGACCACATTCATCTCTTCACGAGGATCCCGAGCGATATTGAAAATCGCGGGGACGATCAGTTAATCTCGACACCTCATTTATACTTCTTATACTTAGCTGGGCATTTAGAGGGTTTTAAACCTGTTGTTGCAATTACACAAGCGAAGGCATTGTTATGTTCGAAGACCTTAATATTGAAGCTATGGCAAATACCTACCTTGCCCCTTACGCGGCCAATATTGCGCTCGCAATTGTCATTTTTATTGCTGGAAGATGGCTCGCCAACACCCTGACTAATGTTGTGATTAAACTACTTCAAAAGTCGAAGAGGGACGACACGCTGATTAGCTTTGTCGCGTCGATTACAAAAACTATTTTGCTGCTTTTCGTCGCGATCGCAGCCCTTAATCAGCTCGGAATCGATACCACCTCATTGATTGCTTTGTTGGGCGCGGCCGGACTTGCCGTAGGTCTGGCATTACAAAATTCCCTGCAGAATTTTGCGGCTGGGGTCATGCTCATTGTTTTTAGCCCGTTTAAGGCCGGAGATTTCGTTGAGTTAGCAGGCGTCGCAGGCATTGTCGAAAACATCGGTATTTTTAGTTCAGTGTTGCGAACCGGCGATAACCGAGAGCTGATCATTCCCAATGGCTCGATTTACGGAGGCATCATCATTAACTATTCGGCGCGCTCCACGCGCCGCGTCGATATGGTGTTCGGAATTGATTATGATGACGACTTGAGAGCAGCAAAGGAATTACTGCGGTCCATTATTTTAGCGGACGACCGCGTGTTATCTGATCCTGAGCCGGTAGTGGCGGTCTCCGAACTAGCCGATTTCTCGGTGAATTTCATTGTAAGGCCCTGGGTAAAAAACGCCGACTATTGGCCTGTGCTCTGGGACACAACCGAAAAAGTAAAGCTTGAG
>ERZ891134.1884-NODE-1884-length-13297-cov-15.540251_pt1 | contig 13297 bp, 12 predicted proteins | sample MGYA00520888_ERZ891134 | MGnify/ENA primary metagenome ERZ891134 (study PRJEB32303, sample SAMEA104408692) | aquatic metagenome | biome: Brackish water; feature: Coastal; material: water | place: Baltic Sea | collected 2014-10-23 | depth 10 m ... | reverse complement strand
GCGCGGCACACCGGCCGACAGCTTTGACTATGAGGGCGAAATTGCGGTTGTGATCAGAAAACCAGCACGCCATGTGACGGCCGCGCAAGCGATGGATCATGTTCTAGGCTACGCGCCTTTCAACGACGGTTCTGTGCGCGACTGGCAAAAACATTCGATCTATGCGGGCAAGAATTTTGCAAATTCCGGATCATGGGGGCCCTGGGTCACCACCGCTGATGCGCTGCCGCGTGTAGAAGATTTGCATCTGACCGTCACCTTGAACGGGGACATGATGCAATCCGCATACGGGCGCGAAATGATCTTCTCCCTGCCCGAACAAATCGCTTACGCCTCATCCTTGTTTACTTTGCACCCGGGCGATGTAATCGCCACAGGATCGCCGGATGGTACCGGCGGCAGTCGGGTTCCCAAGAGGTATTTGAGAGCAAATGACGTCCTTACGATAAGCATTCAAGGGATCGGAACACTGTCGAACGCTGTCTCATAGAACAAGCCGTCAAAGAAACAGAAGATCGACAACCTCTCCTCGAATCAGTCCCTTAAGACGCATGAACCCGACCGTTTGACCAACCCCGATGTCACGGCTGATCAGCGCAAATCCAATGATTTAGCGCAGACGCGGCAATCAAACGAAGATGATCAAATAAACATAGAGATAACAGCTTAACACAGCGTCAGCGAAGCAAACCGTTAGACGCTTTTTTTATGAGCGTGGGGTCGGTGCTGTGCGCTTAATCAATTAAGCTGTTTTGATCCCAACCAAGTCAATCAAAGCTGACTTTCCGCTGTGTCCATGTCCCTCATTCAGCGTATCTATGATAGCCAGCATGCGACCGACCAAATAGCCAAACGGTTAGAAGGGATTTCTACGGTCGGAAATATGACCCCAAATGGCAAATATGAGGCCATCAAAAAATTTTCGGATCAAGGTAAGCACGTCTTGATGGTGGGTGATGGCCTAAATGATACGGCTGCACTTACAGCGGCACATGCGTCAATTTCCCCAGCCTCGGCGCTAGATGCATCGCGCACCGCGTCTGATATCGTCATCCTTGGTCAAACCTTGTCTGAAATACCCGAGGCCATTCGCGTATCCCAAAGCGCACGCCGACGAATTCTTGAAAATTTTGTGATTGCCGCAAGCTATAACTTAATTGCCGTACCTATCGCTATTCTCGGTTTTACGTCGCCCTTAGCTGCCGCAATTGCAATGTCCGCGTCATCGATTACCGTACTTCTAAATGCCCTAAGGGTTCGCTAGAACATGGATATTCTTATCATATTGGTCCCGGTTTCATTTATATTGTCGATTTTAGCACTCCTGACCTTCCTTTGGACGTTAAAGAACTCTCAATATGATGATTTGGAAGGCGACGCCTGGCGTATCCTTCTAGAAGATGATGGTTCCGGTGAAGCTTTAGAAATGGACAAGACCGATCTGGATCAGGGTCGCGATTGTTAAGAGAACTTGGCTGGGTATTCTCATGTGTGGACGGTTCCTTTTATGCAAGGGTTAATTTGAGTGACTTTGATGTTTGCAGGTTGCGGTCATGTGTCCGGCCTTTTGATGCGGTTGATATTACCGCTGGCCTTGATGAAGTCCGCACGTTAGGTCCCAATCAGACTAGCGAGCTTGTAGGCCCAGACAATACCTCGGGGTGTCCTAACTTCAGTTCCTTTTGATCATCATCACTTACTTCTGCCCTTACATTCGATTGCGGCGACGTGAGGCGCCGCTTGTATCTGCTGCGCTCAAATCGCCGGCACGGCCTTGTAGCTTTCTCCTTTCGAGAGCAATGCCCAGGCCGCAGCTGTCAAACTAATGAGAACTCGCATCAGATTGCTAGCACAGTCTAAATTTATGCGCTCGATAATCGACGCCACTCAGCGAGAGCAGCGGCACGGTTTAGCTTGAAATTGATGTGTGAGTAGAGATGGCGTTCCTGGTTAAAATGGTTCTGGATTGAAGCGTGAATGGAGAGTGTTTTGTCATCGCCAGACGCTACAAATACACCCTGCCCGCTTGAGCCAAGTTTAATCTGACAAAGCCGTGAAACCTATCTAACGCTAACTAAGGCGTGCAAAAAGGCGGCGTCCATATACGTCCACCGGTAACAGAGCCATCTCTCTAATTATTTGGAAAAATGTACCCTGCGCAAAAAACGTTTATGTCTTGGTAGGTACCAAAGCGTCACACCTGAGAGGCCGAACGCGATCAAAGCAATCGCAGTAATGTCTGCCAAAATAGTTCCAAGGCTCCAACCCAACCAGCCCGTCCTGTGAAATACTCCCAAAACATAATTCCAGTAAATTTTGCGATTTAAAGCCTCCCCGTTTGGCGAGTACAATGTGTTCTTCAGGTTCGATTTTACATAATAATGTCCAGTCTCGACAGCAACAATGATCGTGCCTGCCTCCCTAACAAAATGTATTGTATCATAGCCATGATACTTAACACGTTCGACGGCTTTCATATCACTTTGTGGCCAAATAGGGCGAGCTATCTCAGAAGCTTGCTCCGCAGTTAACGGCGCATCAAGTTGTTCGAACTCATATGCAGAGTCTGTATAAGATTTATATGGAAATAGGGACAAAACAGTATCAGGATGGTTAAGGTACAATCCAGTTACGCCAAAGAAAATGATCCAAGGCAATGCAAGTATTCCAAGATAAGAGTGCAGAGTTCGTAAAATTTTTAAAGACTTGGCCATTTAACTAATCTCCAATTTTTGTTTTTTAACTGTTGAAAAGTCTTTTGGAATGCGAAACACTTGCAATGCCTTGGGGGTTGCAAGCAACGAAACCGGCTTCAATTGATGATTGAGCGTCATTTCCCAAAGCTACTGTCTGTCCCGCTCGGGAGCTTGACGGTGCTCAGTGCTTTTCGAGTGCCTCTTTGAGCAAGCCGAATTCGCCTGATGACATTTTGACAGACTCCTCTTCGCCGGGGAATTGTCCCTCAACGACGGCGGCTCGAAACCCTCGGAGCGCCTTGGCCCGTTCGGATGCGAGCTTTTTGCGGATAGTGAGCAGGTCACCGAATGCCCTTGCGTGACGCGGCGGATTTTCAACATCTCCACAGATATCCTCAAGATACAGCAAGACGACATCGGCGGATGGGCCTGCCCCGATGGAATGGGTCACGAGGTTTGAATGGTGGCGAATGGCATTAAGCGCATCTGATGCCACACATTCCACCTCAACCGCGAATGCACCGGCATCTTCCAACCTGCGAAACTGATCCAGCAGCGTCAGCGCCTCTTTTGCCGTCTTTCCTATTATACGCAGACCGCCAACTTGCGTTGATCGGCGTGGGATCAGGCCGAGATGGCCTTGAACGGACAAACCTTCTTTCGCCAACATCTCAACCACTTCCAAACTGCGCGGCGTCTGTATTGAATCGGCTCCCGCCTCGGCGGCCTTCATTGCGGCACGCAGAATCTCATCTTTAGTCACGTATTGCGACATCGGCAGTGCAGCGTTGATAAAGATTTGCGGGGCGGCGGCGCGGATGGTCGGCGTCAGCTCATCCCAAATCGACAAATGGTCAATACCCGCCTCGGCGCAGGCTTGGGCCTCCTCGAATGTGTTTGGCACCGTTGAGGTAAATTTACGAGTTCCACGCAGCCCGATAAAGTCGGCAACCGTCAAGAGCCGCTGAGCAGGTTCGCCACCATATGTGTATATGTTCTTGAGCGTCATGTGTTTCGTCCCTCAGGGAGCCAGTGTTTCTGTATGGCCGTCAACGGCAAGTATCTGGCCCGAGATTTTGGACCCTGACGGCGACGCAAGGAAGCGGACCGTATTGGCAATGTCTTGGGCAGTGACCCATGTCTTCATGGACACGCCTTTGACATAACTTTGGCGCACAGCGTCAACAGCTTGTCCGCGTGCGGATGCCTCATTCTCGATGACGCGGTCCATGCGCGGCCCTTCAACCGCGCCCGGGCAGATGGCATTCACCCGCACGCCAGCCTCGCCCAACTCCATTGCGAGGGTCTTTGTCAGGCCGACGATGGCCCATTTTGCTGATGCGTAGGGGCTGCGCAGAGGATAGCCCATTTGCCCAGCAGTTGAGGAGGTCAGGCAGATCAAGCCGCTGCCTTGCGCGCGCATGAGGCGGGCAGCCCATCTGCAGGTCAGGAAACTTCCATGCAGATTGGTTGCCACACATTGCTGCCATTCATTGAAATCGAGCGTTTCAATGCGGCCCGCTGGCCCGCCTGTTCCCGCATTTGCGCAGACAACATCAATCCCCTGCCATCGCTCTTCAAGCTGGCGCAAAAAGGCATCCATCTCTGCCTCATTGGTCACGTCTACGTGGCTGGCAATCAGCGTCGGATATGCCTCCTGCATTGCGGCAAGCTGGTCGCTATCCACATCGCAGATCGCGACATCTGCGCCGTCGGCGAGGAATGCTTCGGCAATGGCGCGCCCGATGCCGGCGGCTCCGGCGGTCACAAGGATACGTTGTGTCATGATTTACTTCCGCAATGCTGTTGGTTTCTTGCGCGCACGCACCGTGCGCAGCCCTTCGGCGGTGCCATCATGGAATGACCCAAACCAGCGGTCCCAAGGCATTTCCGCCGTACCGTAGTTGCACTCAAAATACCGATGATGCAGCTGGTGGAAGAATGTCCCCATCTCCATCCGCGCATTCTTGCCAAGGATCAAAGCGTCATAGCCAGAGTGGGACGTCGTCGTCGCCAGCGTCAGCCAATAGCAATGAAACAGCATGTGAATGGGGTGCGACGGGACGACCAGATGGATCAGCAGCGATGACAGGTACAACACATGTTCGATCGGGTGCATCGAAAAACCCGACCAAGGGCCGACCGCAATATTGCGGTGATGCACTGAGTGCACACGGCGGTACATCGGGGCCCAATGCAGGAACCGATGCGCCCAGTAAAAGTGGAACGAGTACCAAACGCCAATCAAAGGGAACCACAGGACGAACCAAACCGGATTTGCGCTCAGCGTCACGGTCGGCAGCACGCTATTGGCATAGCCCCACCAAAGACCCGCTTCATAGATCGTCCAGATGCTCACCCCACTGATCAGGGAATAGGCCACATTGTCCCAAAGCTGACTGCCAAAGGCAAAAATGCGGGCCTTTGCTGTTGGCCCCCGGCGATCATACCGCAAGGCATCGCCTTGCTTCTTCCATATGTAAAGCCAGAGATGCAAAATCGTCGCAAACGCCACGAGCATCGCAATATTGCGCAGCCAAATCGCAGCGATCCAGCCGGGCGCCAGTGTTTGGGTCTGCTCCAGGGGCGGCTGAAGCCAGCTGCAAACAGCAAATGCGATCACGACGTAGAGCAACAGTTCCGAAATCGGCAGCCAAGCGCCCGCGTACCATCTCAACGAGGCAAAGGGGCGGGGCGGCTTTTCAAACACCGGCGATGTATTGATTGGCAAATCGGGATGCCAGTTCCATTCGCGGCTTTCGCCAGCAGGTGTGCCAGCTGTCAATTCGGATGTGTTTGTGGTCTCTGACGACATAGGGCCCCCTTGGCTGGACGTAGAAGTCACCCAGGACGCTACTCCAGAAAATCGCCGTCAGATATTGCAATTGTCAACAAACTTGATATCGAAATTGATATGAACATTCGGCGACCTCATCTTCCCTCTACGCCGCTCTCTGTCAGACTTCTTGAAATCAATAGTATATTCGGGAAATCGAAAAATTCGATACCTCCATAAAAACAATTCGTTTCCTTGATTTAAATCAATCCAATACCTTCATTGGTGGCTGGCCTTTCAGAGGAAACAAAAATGAAGAAATATATAACTTCAACGCGCTTGGCCGCAGATATCGGCGGGACGTTTACGGATATCGTACTTGAAACTCCAACGGGCCTTTTTACGGCAAAAGTGCCGACAGACACGGTGCAGCCAGAACTGGGCGTTTTGGCTGGCGTTGAAGTCGTTTTGAGCGATGCTGGAATCACTTCAGCTGACGTCGATATCTTCATTCACGGCACAACTTTGGCGACCAACGCGCTGATTGAGCGGAAAGGCGAAAAGACGGCCCTGATCACCACAGAAGGGTTCCGCGACAGTTTGGAGATTGCCTATGAGAGCCGGTTCGACCAGTTCGATTTGATGATCGACAAGCCTGAACAACTGATTCCGCGCAACCTGCGTTTCACAGTCAAAGAGCGCATGGATGTGCGTGGGAACGTCCTGATTGACTTGGATGAAGCGGCTGTTGTTGCCCTAAGTGATAGGTTGAATGCAAAGGGCATAGGCGCGGTTGCTATCGGTTTTCTCCACTCTTACGCCAACTCAAAGCACGAACAACGGGTGCGCGACCTTTTGATCGCACAAGGGTGCAAAGCCGAGATCACACTTTCCAGCGATGTCTGCCCCGAAGTCCGCGAGTATGAACGTCTGATGACAACGGCCTGCAATGCTTATGTTCAACCGATCATGGCGCGGTATCTGCGCGCGCTAGAGGTCGCGTTTCATGACAAAAACTTTACCTGCCCGATCTTCCTGATGACCTCTGGCGGTGGCATGACCACATTAGAGAGCGCCATTAAATTTCCGATCCGGCTGGTGGAATCTGGTCCTAGCGGGGGTGCCATTTTGGCTGCGCGGATCGCACAGCAATTAGATGAATCGAAAGTGCTGTCGTTTGATATGGGCGGAACAACTGCAAAGATCTCGTTGATCGAAGACTTTAAGCCAAAGACGGCCAGAAATTTCGAGATTGCCCGCTCGGCCCGTTTCCAAAAAGGCAGCGGCATGCCGGTGCGTATTCCGGTGATCGAGATGATTGAGATCGGCGCAGGCGGAGGATCAATTGCGCATGTGGACCAAGTTGGTCGCCTCAATATCGGGCCGGAAAGTGCTGGCGCTTTGCCGGGTGCGGCTTGCTATGGCAAAGGTGGGACAAAGGCGACAGTCACAGATGCGAATCTGCTGCTTGGACGCGTCGATCCGGACGCTTTTGCCGAAGGAAAGATGAGGTTGAACACCAAGGCCGCTGAGGACGCGATGACCCAAGATGTCGGCCAGCCACTTGGCATTTCCGCACATCAAGCCGCGTTCGGCGTTACCGAAATGGTCGAAGAAAACATGGCGAATGCTGCGCGCATCCACAGCGTTGAACACGGTGTTGATCTGTCGCATTTCAGCATGATTGCCTTTGGCGGTGGCGGGCCGCTGCATGCCGTTCGGTTGGCCGAGAAACTGGGAATGAACCGTGTTATCGTGCCGGCGAACTCCAGTGTCGGGTCCGCTTTGGGGTTTCTGAGCGCTCCGATTTCTTATGAGGTGGTGCAAAGCCTGTATACCACGCTGACGGATTTTAATCTGGCGCGGGTGAATGATGTGCTGAGCAGTATTTCAGCGCAGGCGCATGAGATCGTTGTTGCAGGGGCAAAGGATACCGAGTTAGTTGAAAGCCGCACCGCCTTTATGCGCTATGTTGGGCAGGGCCATGAGATTCAGGTGCCAATCCCAGCACGCGGGCTGACAGCGGCAGATATCGCAGCGATCAAATCTACTTACGATAGGTGCTACCGTCAGCTTTATGGGCGTTTGATCCCTGGCAGGGACATTGAAGTCCTGTCATGGTCGGTGGTGGTTTCAACACATGTCGAGGCACCTTTGGCTTTATCGGAGGCACCTGAACCCAACACCGCAGTACCTTCAGGGGTACGTGCTGTGTCCGTACCTACGCAAACAGGTTTCCAAACAGTGCCCACATTCTGGCGTCCTGACCTGAAATCAGGAGACACCCTGCGCGGACCTGTCCTTGTTGAAGAACCGCAAACCACAACATTCGTCACCGGACATTTTTCGGGCCACTTGGATGGAAAAATGAATTTGATATTGGATAGGATCGCACCATGACCGACCGGCAACTGAGCGTGATCGAGCTGCAAATTCTTTGGAACAGGCTCATAGCGATTGTGGAAGAACAGGCGCAGACACTCATGCGCACAGCCTTCAATCCTATTGTACGCGAGTCCGGTGATCTGTCTGCGGGTCTGTTCGATCTAAAGGGACGTATGATTGCGCAGGCTGTCACAGGTACGCCGGGGCACGTGAATACCATGGCAAATTCTGTACGGTACTTTCTAGATAAATACCCATTAGAGGATATGCACCCCGAGGACATCTATCTGACCAATGATCCGTGGAAAGCAGCGGGTCATCTGAACGATTTCATGCTGGTGCGCCCCTGTTTCCATCAAGGTGTTTTGATTGGGTTCACTTCGTGCACCAGCCACCTTGCTGACCTTGGCGGGCTTGGCTTTGGCCCTGACGGTTCTGACGTGCTCGACGAAGGGTTGTTTGTTCCCATTTTTAAACTGGTCAATGCAGGTAAGCTGGACGAGACCTTCATGACCATCCTCAAAGCAAACAGTCGCGTGCCCATCGAGGTGGAGGGCGATACATATGCCCTGATGACCTGCGTTGAATGTGGCAGCAGGCGCACATCCGAATGCTTGGCCGACATCGGGATCACCGATCTTGTCCAGATATCCGACTACATCATCGACACCTCCCGCGAGCGTACCCGTGATCTGATCAATAAACTGCCCAGAGGAACCTACCATTACGAGATGCGCGTCGATGGCTACGACGAACCGCTTGATCTGGTTGCGGCAATGACCATTTCGGACGGTGAAGTTATAGTTGATTTCGCAGGCTCCTCTGGCCGCTCGGCCAAGGGCATTAACTGTCCTTTGAACTATGCCAGTGCCTATGCGTGTTTTGCTCTGAAATGCGCGCTTGCCCCCGATATTCCAAATAACGAAGGCGCGCTAGCACCATTGGTCATAAAAGCCCCTGAAAACAGCATCACAAACGCGCAGTATCCCGCCCCTGTGGCGATGCGGCATGTGGTCGGACAGCTTTTGCCCGATGTGGTGTTCGGATGCTTGCACCAAGCGGTGCCGGGCCTTGTTCCAGCTGAGGGCACCTGTTGTTTGTGGGACCTGCCGATGCGCGGCGGGTACTCCGTCAACACAGATGCCAGCAAAACAAAATTCGCAACCGAACTCGTCCACAACGGTGGCACGGGAGGGCGCCCGAGCAAGGATGGGTTGTCAGCCACCGCATTCCCCAGCGGGGTCATGGGGTCTCTGGTCGAGATCACGGAAAGTGTCTCTCCCCTGATTATTTGGCAGCGCGAATACCGCCAAGATTCCGCCGGGGCTGGCGAGTTTCGCGGAGGCTTGGGGCAAGTTTTGGAAATATCGAGCAGCGAGGATGCTCCGATTTCACTGTTTGCGGCGTTAGACCGCATCAATCACGCCCCTCGTGGTCGAGAGGGCGGCAAAAATGGCGAACTTGGATCTTTAACACTGAGTAACGGGACAAAACTGCGCCCCAAAGGTGAGCAGATAATTCCCGCAGGACAACGATTGACAGTCTTAACCCCAGGCGGCGCAGGCTACGGCGATCCAAAGGACAGAACGCCCGAACGCATTGCACAAGATATCGACTTTGGCCTCATCAGCGCCGATGCTGCGGCTTCAGATTATGGTCACCGACCAGGCGAGGAGGAACAAAAATGAACAAGAAACTGCACCCTGAAACCCTCGCAGCGACTGGGTTAGGATGGATCGATCCCGAAACCGATGCAATGGCGGCCCCCCTGCGTCCATCCACATCATTCTTGCGCGACCCAACAGATTTGGACCGTACAGGCCGCATGTTCACGCGTGACGACAACCCTACCTTTGCGCAACCGGAGGCCTTGATAAATGCACTGGAAGGCGGTGCAGGTTGCCTGCTGTTCGCGTCAGGCATGGCAGCGATCACGTCTGTTTTTCAACGACTCGCTCCCGGCGATCATGTGATTCTGCCGAAACTCGTCTACTCAGGCCTGCGCGACTGGATGAACACCCACGGGCTGCGTTGGGGGCTTGAGGTCACCTATGTTGACGCATGCACAGCTGCGGGTGTCGGCGCAGCGATCCAGCAGGGTAAAACCAAAGTCATCTGGCTGGAAACTCCCAGCAATCCGACTTGGGCAATCACCGATATAGCGGAAGTGTCTGCCGTTGCCCATGCTGCCGGTGCCTTGGTAGCGATCGATAATACCGTAGCCACCCCAATTCTGACGCGCCCCTTCGAACATGGCGCAGACATCATCTTACATTCCTGCTCAAAGTACATGAACGGTCATGGTGACCTGATCGGCGGCGCGGTTGTCGTCGCCGAGGGTCATGAGGATGTGTTGGTCGATATCCAGAACATCCGGAATGAATATGGGGGGGTGCTCGGCAGCTTTGAGGCATGGTTGCTGTTGCGCGGCATGCGCACGTTGGCGGTTCGCGTCAAAACCGCTTCCACAAGCGCGCTCAGGATTGCGCAATTTCTGGACGGCTGCGATCTGGTAGATCAAGTCCTCTACGCAGGATTGGAAACGCATCCTAATCATAACGTCGCAGCACGGCAGATGCAGGGCGGGTTTGGTGGTATGTTGTCTTTTCGCGTGAAGGGCGGCGAGGACGCAGCAAAACTGATCGCCAGCGAAGTCCAAGTGTTCCGGCAGGCAATCTCCTTTGGCAGCACTGAATCCGTCATCGAGCATCGCGCAGGTATGGAGAAACCAGATTCACCCACACCGCGCGACATGCTGCGCGTTTCTGTCGGGCTTGAAAATACCGACGATTTAATTGCGGATTTGCGGCAAGCCATTGATGCAGTGCAACGCGAAATTTCGACAGGACACAGAAATGCCTGACCATATTCACTACGCCCCCAGATCAACGCGCATTGGCCTTATAGTGCCGTCCTCCAACACCAATGTTGAGCCCGACTGCCTGATGCTATGCCCCACAGGCGTTACAATCCACTCTGCACGCAGTGGCGGATATGATGTCAATGCCATTCCTGATTCCACGCAAATGCGGAAATTTGTGCGTCAGTCTCTAGATCAAAGCTGCAAGGATCTGATGGACGCCCGCGTTGACCTGATCGCTTACGGCTGCACATCGGCCACTCTGGCGGATGGTCCTGCATTTGATACCGCATTTTGCGCTAAACTTACCAAAATAACGGGCCGCCCTGCGGTCACAACGGCTGGTGCACTTGTAGAGGCCATTCAGCATATCGGTGCCAAACAAGTAGCGTTTACATCGCCCTATGTCAGAAAGCTGAGCGCGGAATCCGTGAAATTCCTGAGCGATAGTGGGATTAATGTCGTGAACGAAATTGGATTTGAGCGCGAGTTGAGCAGCCTTGAGCAGAACGCGCTGACCCCGCAAGACGCCTATGAGATGGCTTTGAAAGCAGACCACAGTGATGCCCAAGCGATTGTCATTTCGTGCACGGATTACCGGGCATTGGAGGCCGTGCCTGCGATTGAAAAAGCGTTGGGAAAACCTGTTATCACCAGTAATCAGGCGCTGATGTTCGCATGTCTCACCCGCCTCAATCTGCCGTATCGGGATATGGCCGCAGGGGGGCGCTTGTTTACCGCCACAAAGGCGCTGGCATGAGCATCGCAGACCGCCTAGATTCATTGGGCTTGATCTTGCCTCCAACACCGACGCCCGCTGCGCATTATGTACCTTGGGTTGTTAGAAATGGAACAATCTATCTTGCGGGTCAAACGCCTAAGGATGGGACAGTTCTGAAATACCAAGGGCAGCTTGGAACGGATCTGACAGTTGAGCAAGGATACAAGGCCGCACAGCTTTGCGCACTCCGTCTGCTGAGCGTTTTGCACGCCGCGGCGGATGGGTTGGACCATGTCGAACGTATCTTAAAATTGACTGTCTTTGTTAACACAGCAAAGGGTTTTACAAATCACCCGCAGGTGGCAAACGGTGCCTCTGACTTACTTCATGATGTGTTTGGTGATGCGGGGATCCATGCGCGATCGGCCGTGGGAGCAAGTTCGTTACCAGGAAATGCCGCTGTCGAAGTGGAAATGATTGCTCAGATTTCATAAATCCCTAAGGTTGCGGTCAACCGCCCCTATTTCGGTTTGGAGCACCTATGAATATCGATGCCATAAACACGTTCTTACTGCTATCTGAGACAGGTAATTTCAGCCGCGTCGCCGAGAGATCCAACCTCACACAGTCAACCGTCAGCTCGCGCATTAAAGTATTGGAAGACACGCTAAACGTAAAGCTATTTGAGCGTACCTCTTCAGGTGTTCTGCTAACCGATGCAGGTAAGAAATTCTATAAGTACGCTGCCTCGATGCGCCAGACATGGCAGCAAGGGCGTCAAGAAATGGCGCGATCCTCCAGCCCCAAACAAACGATTGGCGTCGGATTGCATATGACGATGTGGCGTCGGTTTATGCCTGATTGGCTGGTCTGGATGCAAGAACATCATCCCCACTTTGCCCTTCAAGTTGAGGCGGATTATTCTGAACGTCTGGTTGATTACGTCTCTCAAGGTGTCCTAGATCTTGCGATAACACACATGCCGTCAGGGTTACCCGGACTGGTCGTTGAGCCTTTTATGGAAGACGAGTTGATTATGGTCTCACGCATCGCGCGTGATTTCGGATCGTGTGATCCAGCCGACTACATATTTGTCGATTGGAGCTATGGATACCGCGAAGAACATCAGGAAAAGCTACCAGAGTTCGCGACCTCGACTATTAACGTCGGATACGGAGAGATCGCCTTGGAGTATCTCTATGCCAGCGAGTGTTATTCCTACATGCCGCGTGCCTATGTTTCCGATGATCTCGCGGAAAACCGGCTGCATATCGTAAAGGACGCCCCTGTCCTCAACCGGCCTTCCTACTTGGTTCATTCCAAGCATCCCAGAAATCCTCATGCGATCAACGTGGCTGTGGCAGGCCTGCGTGCCTTGAATGCGGGGCTTAAACAGGGGCATAATGCACAAGATCCTTAAACATAAACAGCGCTGAAACTGGTATGTTCTTTCAAGAAAAGCGACGTCAATCATCGAGGGACGCGTATGATATGCGGTATATCTATATGATTAATCCACACCGACGCCATCTTAGCTGATTGAGCTCTCATGAACCCTGTCCAAGCCACACAGAAGCCGACATTCGCGACGTCGCAACATGTATATGATACGGCTCACTGTCGACCATCTCTCCGGATGCACCCTGAAACGTACTTGGGCGCGGCCTCGAGCGTCCGCTTTCTTCAAGTTGCCCAATTTAGTATGCGGGCGCAGCGAAGGTCCGCAATCCGCCCTTTACGTTGATCCTGATCAGTTGTCCTCACTCTAGCGATCTTCAAACTCATCTCGCGACAACTCATACCGCTTGCCCGTGAGCATCTCTTTTTTAAGACGCGGCGTGAGATGACTGTAATGGCGC
>ERZ891134.1883-NODE-1883-length-13297-cov-19.812868_pt1 | contig 13297 bp, 17 predicted proteins | sample MGYA00520888_ERZ891134 | MGnify/ENA primary metagenome ERZ891134 (study PRJEB32303, sample SAMEA104408692) | aquatic metagenome | biome: Brackish water; feature: Coastal; material: water | place: Baltic Sea | collected 2014-10-23 | depth 10 m ... | reverse complement strand
TACCGGCAATAACCTTAACTACTTTTTCACCATCTTCATGAGTTCCTAGCTCTTTGCCTTTAATATAAATATATTCAGGTTTGTTTTTCTTTAACTTAGCCGGCATATTAACCCAAAGTTGAAAGCCTAATAATTTTCCATCTGACATAGCCGGCATTTCAGAATGAATAATCCCTCTACCTGTTTTCATCCACTGTACATCACCTGATGACATTATTCCTTTAGCACCAGTACTATCTTCATGTTCAAACTCACCTTTAAGCATATAGGTTACAGTTTCAATTCCTCTATGCGGATGTGGAGGGAAACCAGCAATATAATCATCTTTATTTTCTGAGCCAAATTCATCTAACATTAAGAAAGGATCAATGTAATCTGCTTCTGGAGTTCCAATGCTCCTCTTTAATTTTACCCCAGCACCATCAGATGTTTCTATTGCTTGTATAATTTTTTTAACTTCAATATTTTTCATTATTTAGCGTTATGTGATCCATCACACATAGGTTGATCTTTAGTTGCTTTGCAAGTGCAGAAAAAAACTTTTTTAGATTGATCCGCTTTATAAGCTAGTGGAGCAAATTCTGATCCTTTATGTGAACCATCACAGAAAGGTTGCTTTGAACTTTTTCCACAAGTACACCAATAATAAGATTTACTTTCTACTACATCAACACCGATAGGTGCATCTCCTGCTCTTTCTGGTTTAGCCATTTTAATTCTCCTATTTTAATTTGATTATATTTAAATGTTTGATATAAATATAACAAGTTAATAAATCATACTAGTATATAAAAACATACCATGAAACACATTGCACAATGCCCAGCAGAAAGAGCTGTCTATTTCCTAGGAGGAAAATGGAAAATAAGAATTGTATTTTTATTATATCAAAACAAAAAAAATAGATTTGGTGAATTAAAAAAAGTTTTGCAAACAGTCACCCAGCAAATGTTATCGAAACAACTAAAAGAACTTGAGATCGACGGTTTAATAAATAGAAAAGTTTTTCAAGTTGTGCCACCAAAAGTAGAATATTCCTTAACAGATTTTGGAACTTCGGTTATTCCAGTGCTAAGATCATTAGACGAGTGGAACAGAAGAAATAGCAGAACAATATCAACTAAATTAAATAAAAATTTTGAGGAAAGCAGAATTAGATAATATCTAATAGTTGCTTCAAATTTTTAATTTCATTTTTAGGTTTATAATCAAGATTATCAAAAATATTATTATTTCTATTCACCCAAATAGAGTTATAACCATAATTTCCACCTCCAGACACATCCCAGGTATTTGCACTTAAAAATGCAACTTCTTCTTTTTGTATTTTATATTTTTTAATTGGCATGTCATAAACTTTTGAGTCTGGTTTATAAATTCCAACTTCTTCAATTGAAAAAATATCATCAAATACATTTTTTAAATTATTACTTTCAATTAATTCATTAAGAAGAGCAGGTGTGCCATTAGAAAGAATACCAAGTTTATAATTTTTTTCTTTAAGTGTTTTTAATACTTCAGGAGCCTCTTTAAAAGGAGAGAGGACTTTATAAAGGTTTAATAATTCATTTTTCATTGAAGTGTCTATATCAAAAGCTTTCATTGATTTATCCAAACTATCTTCTGTAATTTGCCAGAAGTCTTTATGTCTATTCATTAAACTTCTAAGCCAAGTGTATTCTAGTTGAGTAGTTCTCCAATAATTAGCAAAACTTTCCCACTTACTACCGATTTTATCTTTACATTTTTCTGCAGCTGAATTGACATCAAAAAGAGTGCCATATGCATCAAAAATTATTGCTTTAATATTTTTCATAACTTAAATTGATACTAATGAGTAATATAAGATTATTCCACCCAGAAAATATAATAGAAAATACCACAAGCTTATTATCTAAAGAGCATACTCATTATGTTGTTAATGTAATGAGGTTAAAAAGAGGTTCTAATATAAATTTTTTCAATAAAAATGGTGAGTGGCTAAGTGAAATAGTTTTTTTAGATAGAGATAGGGTGGAAGTAAAATTTTTAAATAAATTAAAAGAACCAACTAAAAATTCTAATATCGAGTTAGCTATATGCTTAGTAAAGAAAAGTCCAATGGACACTATTTTACAAAAAGCTACAGAGCTTGGTGTAAGTAAAATAACACCAATAGTATCAGAAAGAACTGAAATTAAAGAGATAAACTTTGAAAGAGCAAACAAAATAGTCGTTGAAGCTACCGAACAATCCAATCAATTAATTCCACCAGAAATTTCTCAAGTAATTAAGCTCAAAGATTTTCTTAATAATTTAAATGTTTCTACAAAATTATTATTTGCAGATGTAAATTCTAAAGATAATTTAAAAAAAGAAGTTTTGAGTGAAGCGAAATCTTTATCTGTGCTTATAGGTCCAGAGGGAGATTTCTCACCCTCAGAAATAGAACTTATTCATGGAAATCCCAACGTTGTGCCATTTACGATATCTAGAAACATTTTAAGGTCAGATACTGCTGTAATTAGCGCTATTTCATTGGTAAATTTTATCAATAACTCTCATTAATTGTCGCATTAATTGAAATTGTTAAATCATCTAAAAGCTGTATAAAAACACATGTTTAAAAAATTCGTATACACTCTTTTATTCTTATTCCCAGGTTCGGTTTTAGCTAATCAACCTAAAGATTGGCAACTTGGTTTTCAAAAATCAGCCTCTCAAGGTATGGATGATATAGTTTGGTTTCATGACTATATGTTATTGCCTGTGATAACGGCAATAATGGTATTTGTACTTTTTTTAATTGGTTACACTTGCATCAGATATAGAGCTTCAAGAAATAAAGAAGCTTCAACAACAAGTCACAACACAACTATTGAAGTTCTTTGGACTTTAATACCTTGTTTAATTTTAATAGTTTTAGCTGTTCCATCGTTTAAAGTTTTATATTCTCAAGATGAAATTCCAAAAGCAGACGTGACTATAAAAGCAATAGGCTATCAGTGGTATTGGGGTTATGAATATCCTGATGAGAATATAATTTTTGACTCATACATGATTGAAGAAAAAGATTTAAAAGAAGGTCAACCAAGATTACTAGCGGTTGATAATGAAGTTTATGTTCCAGTTAATAAAGTAGTTAAAGTTATGATCACTGCTAATGATGTTTTACATGCTTGGGCTTTACCATCATTTGGGGTTAAGCGGGATGCTGTACCTGGAAGAATTAATGAAACATGGTTTAAAGCAGATAGAACGGGAACTTTCTACGGTCAATGTTCAGAATTATGTGGCATCAAACATGCTTTCATGCCGATAACTGTTAACGTTGTTTCTGAAGACGAATATAATCAATGGTTAGAGGAAGCTAAGATTAAATTTGCCAAAGAAGAGATTAATAATAATATTAAAATTGCTAAAAAAATAAAGGAAATTAAATAATGTACGGACAAGCAGCAGCAGAAGGACATCATAGTAACCCAACTGGCTGGAAGAGATGGGCTTACTCAACAAACCATAAAGATATTGGAACGATGTATTTAATTTTTGCGATTATTGCAGGAATTATTGGTACAGCTTTTTCTGTTTTAATGAGAATAGAATTAATGCACCCAGGTGATGGAATTCTTGGAGGTAATTATCATTTATACAATGTATTAGTTACAGGTCATGGACTAATCATGATTTTCTTCATGGTAATGCCAGCAATGATTGGTGGATTTGGAAATTGGTTTGTTCCAATTATGATTGGCGCTCCAGATATGGCGTTTCCTCGAATGAATAATATTTCTTTTTGGTTATTGCCTGTTGCTTTAATTTTATTAATTGCGTCAATTTTTGTGGATGGCCCTCCAGGTGCACAAGGTGTTGGAGGAGGTTGGACAATATATCCTCCTTTATCATCTAAGACAGGACAACCAGGACCAGCAATGGATTTAGCAATTTTAAGTTTACACGTAGCTGGAGCTTCTTCAATCTTAGGAGCGATAAATTTTATTACAACTATCTTAAATATGAGAACACCGGGAATGACATTGCATAAAATGCCATTATTCTCGTGGTCGATTTTAGTAACAGCATTCTTACTCTTATTATCACTACCAGTTTTAGCTGGAGCAATTACAATGCTTTTAACTGATAGAAACTTTGGAACTGCATTTTTTGAAGCACAAACAGGAGGTGATCCTGTTTTATTTCAACACTTGTTTTGGTTTTTTGGACACCCTGAAGTATATATTTTAATTCTTCCAGGTTTTGGAATGATAAGTCACATCGTTTCAACTTTTTCAAAAAAACCAGTATTTGGTTATTTAGGAATGGCCTATGCCATGGTTGCTATTGGAGTAGTTGGTTTCGTTGTTTGGGCCCACCACATGTATACTGTTGGATTAGATACAGATACTAAAGCATATTTCTTAGCTGCCACCATGATTATAGCTGTACCAACAGGAATTAAAGTTTTCTCTTGGATAGCTACTATGTGGGGTGGTTCTATAAGTTTTAAAACACCAATGTTATGGGCAATAGGTTTTATATTCTTATTCACTTTAGGAGGAGTTACTGGAGTAGTATTAGCTAACGCAGGCGTAGATACAGCCTTACATGACACATATTATGTAGTAGCTCACTTTCATTACGTGCTTTCATTAGGTGCAGTATTTGCGATCTTTGCAGGCTTTTATTACTGGTTTAGTAAAATGAGTGGGTATGAATATTCAGAATTTTTAGGAAAACTTCATTTCTGGTTAACATTTATTGGAGTAAATTTAATTTTCTTCCCTCAACATTTTTTAGGATTAGCGGGAATGCCAAGAAGATATGCTGATTATCCAGATGCATTCGCAGGATGGAATTATATTTCCTCAATAGGGTCATATATTTCAGTAATAGGTTTAGCAGTTTTCTTAATTAACCTTTTATATGCTTTTGCTAAAAAGAAAAAAGCAGAGCAAAATCCATGGGGAGAAGGAGCAACAACTTTGGAATGGACAGTGTCTTCACCACCACCGTTCCATACTTTTGAAGAGTTGCCAAAAGTAAAGTAAATTGAACCGAACACTTTCAAAAACGAGAAATTCTAAACTTGGTTTAGCATTGGATTTAAATTCTTTTTTTAATTTAATGAAACCAAGAGTGATGTCTCTTGTATTATTTACTTGTATGGTAGGTTTGCTAATAGCCCCTAACAATGTTGATTTAAAAACTTCAATAATTTCGTTATTAGCAGTCGCAATTGGCTCTGGAGCAGCTGGAGCATTAAATATGTGGTATGAGTCTGATCTTGATGCTTTAATGAGCAGAACATGTCTTAGACCAATACCAACGGGTAAAGTTGAAAGAAATCAGGCTTTATACTTTGGTATTATTTTATCAACTATTTCAATTACAATGCTTTATTACTCTGCAAATTTAATTTCGGCAGTTTTATTGGCTTCAACAATCGGATTCTATTTTTTTATTTACACAATTTGGCTTAAGAGAAAAACACCTCAAAATATTGTAATAGGTGGTGCTGCTGGAGCGCTACCACCAGTAATTGGATGGACAATAGCAACGGGATCAATCACAGTTGAGCCAATTATACTCTTTTTAATTATATTTCTTTGGACACCGTCTCATTTTTGGGCTTTGAGTTTATATAAATCAAATGATTATAAAAAAGCAAAGATACCAATGTTACCAGTTATAGCGGGAACGAAAACAACAAAGGCAAATATTCTAGTTTACTCTTTTTTGATGTTACCAACGGTGATCGCTCCATATGCTTTTAACTTCGCTGGAATATTTTATCTATCAACTGTATTAGCAATGACTTTATATTATAATTACTTATGCTTTGAATTGTTTAAGGCTAAAATAATAAGAACATCCAATAAAATTGCAAGAAAAGTATTTATCTATTCAATCTTTTATCTATTTTTTATTTACTTAATTTTACTTATCGATAATGCTAAAAATATTTTCTAATGAATAAAAAAAAGAAAAACATTATTACAGCAATAGTTCTAGTACTTTTTATGATATTTTTATTTGCGCTTACTTTTTACAATATTGGAATTTACAATAGAGATATTTAATGACAGTAAACAAACGAAATTTAACACCGATAGTATTAGTTTCGATATTTTTTTTAATGCTTGCTCTATCTTTTGCAGCGGTACCTCTTTATGATTTATTTTGCAGAGTAACAGGTTTTGGAGGAACGACACAAAATGCATCAAATAAAGAAATACCAAAAATAATCATAAATCAGGATTACAAAATGAGGTTTGATACTAACGTTCATAGTACATCTGGCTGGAGGTTTTATCCTGAGCAAAATACACTAGATTTAAAACCTGGAGAGGTTCACACAGTAAAATTTAATGTTGAAAACCCCAATAAAAAAGCCTCATCTGGTTCGGCATCTTTTAATGTGTCTCCATCTTCGTTTGGTAAATACTTAAATAAAATAGGTTGTTTTTGTTTTGAAAAACAAACGTTAAATCCCAATGAAAAAAAAGAATTTGTTTTAACATTTTTCTTGGATCCAAAAGTAGTTGATGATAATAAAACTAAGAATATTTCTGATGTGACATTGTCTTTTACATTCTTTGCATCAGAGTTTTTTGAAAAGGAAAAAATTTAATGTCGGCTGATAAAAAAAAACATGATTTCCATCTAGTAGATCCTAGTCCATGGCCTATATATGTATCTTTCGCAACTTTAGTTTTAGCTGTAGGTGCTGTTTATTATTTTCACGCAAAAGCGCTTTGGCTTTTATTAGTTGGATTTGCACTTGTTATATACGGTGCGTTTATGTGGTGGAGAGATGTAATAGAAGAAGCAGAACATCAAGGCCATCATACACCAGTCGTACAAATTGGACATCGATATGGAATGACTCTTTTTATTGCATCAGAAGTAATGTTCTTTGTTGCATGGTTCTGGGCTTATTTTAACGCAAGTTTATTCCCCACAGAGTCTATCGGAGGAACATGGCCTCCGCCTGATATAACAACATTCGATCCTTGGGATATACCACTGATAAATACTTTAATTTTATTACTGTCAGGAACAACCGTTACTTGGGCTCACCATGCGATGTTAGAAAATGACAGAAAAGGTTTGGTTAATGGATTGATTTTAACTGTTTTTCTAGGTTTTATATTTTCATGTTTTCAGGCATACGAATATCATCACGCCACTTTTACATTGGATGGAAATATTTATGGTTCAACATTTTACATGGCAACAGGTTTCCATGGTTTCCATGTGATTGTAGGAACAATCTTTTTAGCCGTGTGCTTATTTAGATCAATGAAAGGTCACTCAACACCAACACACCATTTTGGATTTGAAGCAGCAGCCTGGTATTGGCATTTTGTAGATGTAGTTTGGCTCTTCCTATTTGCTGCAATTTACATTTGGGGAAGTTAATCCTAAATTGAAAAGGTTATTTCTCTTTCAGTTATTTGTTGTTTTTTTTATTACCCTATTTTGTGCTTTAGGAACTTGGCAATTATATCGCTTGCAATGGAAAATGGAATTGATTAGCGAAATTACTTTCGGCTTAAACTCTACTCCAATAAAATATTCTAATTCAATTAAAAAAAATTATCAGAGAGTTGTCTCTAAAGGAAAATTTAATTTCAAAGACCAAATTTATTTATATAGCTTAAATGAAAAAGGAAAACCTGGTTATGACGTTATAACTCCATTTATAACACTGAGTAATGAAAATGTTTTAGTAAATAGAGGGTGGATAGATAAAGAACTTAAAAATCTTCCTGAAATAAATTTGAATTCTGAAATGCTAGAGGTTACTGGTTTGCTTAGAAAAATTTATAAACCAAATATGTTTAAACCAGAAAATGATATTAAAAATAATATTTGGTTTTCGATTAATCTTAATGATGTAGAAAAATTTACAAAAATTACATTTCCAAATTTTATGATATACTTAGAAAATCCTGAAATTAGCACTCCACTTCCAAAAAAAATCACTGTAGAAGTGCCAAATAATCACCTTAAATATGCTATAACTTGGTATTCAATAGCAATATCAATTTTACTTTATTTTTTATATTTTAGAAAAAAGCAATGAAATATTTTAGCACAAGAGATAAATCTTTAAAATTTTCTTTTAAAGATATTTTTTTAAGGGGACTTGCTCCTGGCGGAGGCCTTTTTCTTCCATCAGAGATAAATCATTACAATAATAAAGACTTAGAAAAACTTAGCAAGTTATCTTATGTAGATCTGGCCACAGAAATTATATTCAATTTTTGTTCAGAAAATTTATCCAAAAATGAACTCACAAATATAATTAGCGAGGCATATAAAGGCTTTGAGGAAAAAGAAGTAGTAACGATTAAAAAAGTAGGAAATATACACTTACTAGAACTTTACCATGGTCCAACTTTAGCTTTCAAGGACATAGCTATGCAAGTTATAGGAAATATGTACGACCATTTAAAAGTAGCAGAAACAAAACCTGTTAATGTGGTTGTTGCAACATCTGGAGACACTGGTTCGGCTGCCATTGCCGCTCTCAATGATAGGAAAAATATTAATCTTTTTGTTTTACATCCACATAATAAAATTTCAAATATTCAGAGAAAAATTATGACTACGATTGGTTCAACTAATATTTTTAATTTGGCTGTAAAAGGATCATTTGATGATTGTCAAAGAATTGTCAAAGAACTATTTAATGAGAATAATTTCAGGGAACAAATCAACATGTCCGGTGTTAATTCTATAAATTGGGCAAGGATTGTTTGCCAAATTGTATATTATTTTTACGCGTATTTTCATTTAAAAAAAGAGAGAATAAGTTTCTCTGTACCTACAGGAAATTTTGGAGATATTTATGCTGGTTATGTTGCCAAAAAAATGGGTTTACCCATTAACAAGCTTATCGTGGCTACGAATGAAAACGATATTTTGCAAAGAGTAATTAATACTGGAGAATATAAACCAGATAAAGTTAAACCATCATTGTCTCCAAGTATGGATATACAGATATCAAGTAATTTTGAAAGATTGTTATTTAACATCCTAAACAAAGAAGACAATAAGGTTAGGGACTTGATGAATAATTTAAATGACAAAGGCTCATTTAAACTTGATGATAAAGCTATTAATGAAATCAAAAAAGATTTTGAAGCTGTAAAAATATCTGATGAAGAAACTTTATCCATAATTAAAAATATTTATGACAAAGAAAACTTTATTGTTGATCCGCACACAGCTACCGCTTTTGGGGCCGTTGATAAAATAAAAGGAATAAATAATGTTGTAGTATTGGGAACGGCGCATCCATACAAATTTTTAGAAACAGTAAAAAAAGCAACAGGAAAAATTATAAAGACTCCCAGTCAGTTAGAAAAGTTAGTAGATAAAGAAGAAAAATTTGATATAGTTGAAAATAACAATATTAATGTTAAAGACTATATTCTAAGTAAATTACAATGAAAATTAAAGAAGGTGACAAAATACCAAATTCCGATTTCTTTTATATTGATGAAAGTGGAGTGGTCAAAAAAATCAAGAGTACAGAACTTCTAGATAAACAAAAAGCTATAGTGATAGGAGTGCCAGGAGCTTTTACGAAAGTTTGTTCAGCTAAACATTTGCCAGGATATGTAAAAAATTTTGAAGATGCTAAAAAAAAGGGTGTAACAAAAATTATATGTGTATCTGTTAATGATCCAAATGTGATGAAGGCATGGGGAGAAAATCAAAATGTTGAAAATAAAATTTTCATGGCTGCAGATCCTTACTGCGAATACACAAAAAAGCTAGGAGCAGAAATTGATAGAACAGAAAGAGGTCTTGGCTTTAGATCTATTAGGTATACGATGTTGATAGAAGATAACATTATAAAGAAAATTAAAGCCGAAGAAGACACAGCGCAATGTGAAATTTCTGCAGCAGAAAACTTTATAAAAAATATTTAATTTTTTATGGCTGAAGTTGCTAGCTGATCAGCCAAATTATTATATTTATTTGTTGCGTGACCTTTTACCCATTTCCAAGAAACTTTATTTTTCTCGCATAATTTATCTAATTTAATCCATAGATCTTTATTTTTTACTGGTTTTTTACTAGCAGTTTTCCAATCATTTTTTTTCCAATTGAACATCCATTCAGTAATTCCATTTTTTACATAAGTAGAGTCAGTGTAAATTGTGATCTGAGAATTACTTTTTATTTTTTTTAAAGCCATAATTGCAGCAAGGATTTCCATTCGATTGTTAGTGGTATTTTTTTCTTTTCCTGAAATATTTGTTTGATTGTTATCGTTATCAAATATAACAGCACCCCAGCCACCAGGACCAGGATTACCAGAGCAGGCACCATCAGTGTAAATCTTAAACTTCATTAAAAAAAATAATCCTCATGATTTTTTGCATTTTTATGGAAATCTAATCTTTTTAAATATTCAATAGGATCTTTGATTTTAACTATTGCACCTTCAATTGTATTTAGGGCATCAAAAACACGTGTAAGCAAAAATCTTAACGCAGCACCTTGAGATAAAACTTTAATACTTTGTTTTTCTTGGTCAGTTAGCTTTCTTATGGAAGAATAACCATCAACAAAATTTTTGGCTTTTGTGACATTAAAGCTTAAATTTTCCTTAACTCCATCAAAGCAAAGAGCATTAAAACAAATAGCTATTTCAAAAGAAAAAAAATCTTCACAAGAAAAGTAAAAATCAATTATCCCACTAAAATTATCTTTCAAAAAAAAAATATTATCATGAAATAAATCTGCGTGTATAATGCCTCTAGGTAAATCATGAGGCCAATTTTTTTCAACATCTTTAAGATTTTCCTCTATTAGTTTAGGCAAATCTGTGTGTAATTTTGAACACTGATCTTTTACAGAGTCAAACATTCCTCTCCATGACTGTATAGAGAGATTATTTCGTCTTTTTAATTTAAAATTTTTTGTTAGTTCATGCATCCTTGCAACTTCAATTCCAATAGATTTACAATTATCAGGAGATAAATTTTGTTTTGCTTTACCTTCTAAAAAGGAGACAAGCATAAGATTTTTGTCTTCAAATTTTGTAATAGTTTTTTTTTGATTATTAATTATTGGCACAGGGCATTTAAAGCCAGCTTTATTTAAATGTGTCATTAAGTCAGAAAAAAAAGGGAGTTCATTAGACTTTACTCTTTTTTCATAAATAGTAAGAATAAATTTCTTCTTATTAATTGACAAAAAGTAATTTGTGTTTTCAATTCCTTCTTCAATACCTTGGAAAGTATCTAGCATACCTAAATTATAATTAGATAAAATTTCTTCAATAGAGCCTTTATTTAATTTTGTATAAACAGCCATTATTGTAATTCTCTTGGTAATTTAAAAATTACTTTTTCTTCAGCTACAGTTACTTCTTCTAAAGAAATTTCTCTTTCCTTTTTAAGATGTTCTAATAATTTTTGTATCAGATGATCTGGTGCTGATGCACCTGAAGAAATTCCAACTATCTCTGAGTTCATTAGTTCATCCATAGGAATTTTTTGTTCAGAGTGCATTAATAAAGATTTTTTACACCCAGCTTTTTTTGCAACTTCCACTAATCTAACCGAATTAGATGAGTTCCTGCTTCCAATAACAAAAAACATATCACATTTTGGAGCAATTTCTTTTACAGCTTTTTGTCTATTAGTTGTTGCATAACAAATGTCTTCTTTTATTGGTTGTTTGATATTAGGAAACTTCCTTTTTAACTTATCTATAATTTCAGCTGTGTCGTCGACTGAAAGAGTTGTCTGTGTAATGTAAGCCAAAGGTTTTGAGAAATTTTCAACTTTTAATAAATCAACATCATCCGCAGTTTCAATTAGTTTTATAGATCCATCAGGTAGTTGCCCCATCGTACCAATAACCTCGGGGTGGTTGTTATGACCAATTAATATTATATCATAACCTTTTTTGTATAGTTGTTCGGACTCTCTATGAACTTTAGAAACTAAAGGACATGTGGCATCAACAAAGGACAATTTTTTTTCTTTAGCTTCTTTTGGAACACTTTTTGGAACACCGTGTGCCGAAAATATCACCGGTCTAGTATTATCTTTAATATCTGATAGCTCCTCTATAAAGATTGCACCTTTTTCTTTCAAATCATTCACTACTTGTTTGTTGTGAACAATTTCATGGCGAACATAAACTGGTTTACCATATTTATTTAGAGATTTTTCTACAATTTCTATAGCTCTTTTTACCCCTGCACAAAAACCTCTGGGAGACGCTAAATAAATTTTAAGATTTTTTTTCATTTTTTTCCAAAAGATATTCAAGCAATATATGCGGAAATGTAAGTGAGGCCAAACCAATAAAAATAACCTTTAAAATTGCAGAGTTTAATAAATAAAAGTGATTTAAAAAATAGACGCTAAACATTAAAAAAACACCGGTAATTACTGTTAATGGTAAAGCAAGTTTTATAAAATTAGCTAAACCTTTATTAAAATTGTTTTTATTTATCTCGTTTATGAGTGAAAAAGAGTGTCTAATCGAGTGTAAAAAACAAAAATATACCGTGAATGCTGTCAATGGATCAAAAGTATAATTTAGTAAAATAATTGATAAAGAGTCTAAGAAAGAAAACAAAATATTTTTACTGATAAAAAAATTACTAAGCAGGCTTAAAACAATCATTATTAAAAGCATTTGATCATTAATATCGCTTATATTTGCATCTAATATTTGAAAAATTTCTGCTGTTTCATCAAAGTTAAAGTACATAGGTGCTGATACAACAAGAGATCCTTTTAAAAAGAGAAAAAAGTTTAAAAATTTTATTTTTTTATTAAATCCAAATACATTATCTTCTTTGCCAAAGTGAAAAGAAGCTACAAAAAGAAAAACAATTAAAGTGATTGCAGGCAGCAAATACCAAAGCACAACCACAACAAGAGCTAAAATTATATATGATAGATAAAAGTAGAAATTATTTTTAATCTTAAATTATTTATAATGCCAAAAACATATGAAGATAAAAGCTTAGAGGAAATTGTTGATTACGATCAAGTTATTAATATGATTAAAAAAATTATATCAGACCCTATAAATTTTCTAGAAACGCTTGCAGACAAAATTATTAACGAAATTTTCAAAGACCAGAGGGTATTTAAAGTTTCTATTAAAATCGAAAAGCCTGAAGCTATCGAAGAATGTAAAAGTGTTGGGTATGAGGTAACTAAAGTTAGAAACTTTTAATGAACTCCTTAGAAAATGGAAAAGAAATATTTAAACAAAAATCCAGGCAATGTTCAAATAGCCCTGGGGTATATCAAGTCCTCAATGAACA
>ERZ891134.1880-NODE-1880-length-13358-cov-6.665639_pt1 | contig 13358 bp, 9 predicted proteins | sample MGYA00520888_ERZ891134 | MGnify/ENA primary metagenome ERZ891134 (study PRJEB32303, sample SAMEA104408692) | aquatic metagenome | biome: Brackish water; feature: Coastal; material: water | place: Baltic Sea | collected 2014-10-23 | depth 10 m ... | reverse complement strand
TTCTTCTCGCAGTTGTTCTTCTCGCAGTTGGTTGTACCTATGTTTTTAGCTACATTACTTTAGTAAGTGACGTAGTGGTTTTTTAAAACAAACGGATAGAAAATGGTAAATCTAAATCTTTTACATCTGCCTATATTATTGCTGGTGATTTTGATATCCGCCTTTGGTTTGTGTTTATTCAGAACAAGAATGCACTGAAGGTAACCATTTTGCAATCGGGCACGGTTTGAATAAATTTAAAAGCACTCAACATGTTGGAGTAAAGCCAGTTTACACAACCACGATGTGGATGAATCGCAAGAATCGGTCTCAGGGATTTTACTCAAACCCCTACCAGCGCATCTTCGGGTTAGGGGATTGCCATTCAACCTGATAGCTGTAGACGACTATGCAGTGAAAATCCCAATCGTCGGTTTTGAGGATGGTACACCAATAACTGCCTCTCATGTTGATGTTGAAATAATACCGATCAGCAAAAATGGACCCTACTAGTTGGTTTTTCCATACTACAACCACTTGAAGTACCAGACTACTGTTACTTATGTTTGCAGTATCTTTCAATTAAAGGAAATCATGTTTGTAAATTGAAAGCATTTTGTCTCGTGTAGGGGCCTGAAAAGTGGATAATAAATGCAATCTGATTTGAAAGGTTATCGGACATTAGTTTTAGTAGGCCTGCTTCTGCTAGCATTATTGTTCGGCTTGATGGTAAGCAAATTGTTTTCCGAATTGCGAGATTTATCAGTTCCCGAGGACGCTATTTTTAGTCGATGGAATAGCTTTCAATTTGAAACTGACTTCGCAAATTTAGAAGTGGCCTTGATTGAAAGCATAGCGGATGAGGATTTGTCAAAAGATAATGTACGACAGCGCATGGACATTGTCCTACGTAAATTGTTTGTTTTTGAAAGAGGACCGTCTGGAGATTTTCTGGCGGAAAACGAGAAGGCTCAACTTTTACTTCGGCCAGTAAAACAATTTGCAACGGCCGCAAATTCAATTCTTGATAAGCCTGGTGACATTTCATTTCAAGATCTTTTGATCTTACGCAATATGGTTCGCGACGTTCGGCCTGTAGCTCATGAAATTGCATTGCTTGGAGTAAAATTAGCAGCAGTTAGGTCGTTGGAACGTCGGGAAAAATTTTCCAAACAAATCAGGTGGACTGGTGGTTTTGCGATTGTATTCATTGTTATGATGGCAGCTTTGTTACTTTTGTTGGACCTGATGTTGCGCTCTGCGATGCGCCGTGATGCTGATTTGTCGGCTGCTGCCATGCAATTAGCATCAACAGTAGCTGGCTCTCTAGATGCAATTGTCACAGCAGACAGATGGGGTAAAATAATCGAATATAACGCTTCTGCAGAGGGTTTATTTGGGTGGATGCGCGAGGAAGTCATCGGGAAAACTATGGAAGAAGTCATCTTCCCTAAAGGTCTAAGTGCTGCTTACAAAAATGCTATTAACCGGTCCCTAGAAACAGATGAGCAAAAGTCTGATGGTGACAGTCGTGTTGAATTATCTGCTTTACGAAAGAGTGGTGAAGAATTTTTTGTTGAATTAAGTATGACGTTTGTTGAACGTAATGACCGCGCTATTTTTATGGCATACATTCGTGACATAAGTGATCGAAAGCTTATTGAGCAGACCTTAACAAATGCGCGTGACCAGGCTGAGCGTACTGATAAAGCCAAGTCGTGGTTCCTCACTGTGATGAGCCATGAAATGCGTACTCCTTTAGCGGGCATTATTAGCGTCATGGATCTGTTGAAAACAACCAAGCTCACGAAAAAGCAGGATCATTACAGGCAGATTGTCATGTCCTCTAGTGAAGTTTTACTTGAGCATATCAATGAAGCTCTTGATATCACGCGAGTAGAATGTGGTGAATTACAATTTTCTATCCAGAATTTTAGCTTACCCACTTTAGCCACATCACTGGTTGACGTACTTGAACCACTTGCCGTGGAAAAGAAAGTGGATTTAAGACTTCAAATTGATGACAATGCTCGGTGTAATTTCATGGGGGATGTTAACCGAATTAGACAGATTTTGACAAATCTGGTGGGTAATTCCATAAAGTTTACTGATGATGGATACATCAACCTTGCGATTAGTGGCACTGAAAACGATGGCATAGTTTATCTTAAATTTAAAGTCACCGACACTGGTGCAGGTATCGCTCCAGAAAATCAAGAAAATATTTTTGAAGATTTTGTGGCTCTTTCCTTTGGTGATAGCCGTCAAAGGCGGGGTGATGGATTGGGGCTTTCCATTTCCCGCAAAATTGCGCGTCTAATGGGTGGCGATATTGAGGTGAAAAGCGATGTTGGAAAAGGAGCGATATTTACTTTAAGTATTCCGGTACAACCGGTTGATAAAAATGAAGATAATTCAATAGAACAAGCAGATTTTTCACAAGTCAGGGTCAACGCGATTAATGCTCTTATAGCTGAGGATAATAATATTAATAGAAAAGTTCTCTGCGATATGCTCACGGTGTCTGGACATACTGTAAGCACGGCTGCGAACGGTCTAGACGCATTGCAGCAAGCTGATAACCAATTGTTTGACATTATTTTTATGGATATCAGCATGCCAGTCATGGGTGGCCTTGAAGCAACCAGTCGGCTTCGCGCCGATGGTGGATTAAACGCCAAGGCCTACATCGTAGGGTTGTCAGCGCATGGCAGTGAAGAATTTCGTGAGCAAGCGGAAAGTGCGGGTATGGATTGTTTCCATACAAAACCAATTCGGATGAACGCTTTACATAAGATTATTGCAAATATTTCGTCTGCTCCTCAGTTGACCCCTGTTGATGAGAAATCGTCCCTAGTGCTGCAAGAATTAAGCGCAGCAATTGGTCAAGAGAAGGTTTTGAAAGCTGGTGCAACTTTCTATAAAGAACTGGATATATTTATCTATCAGTCCGTCAATGGTGAGTTGGTAGGAGATTGCACCGCACTGGCGCAGGCCACTCATAAAATGAGAGGTGCCGCAGCTTTGTTGGGACAAAAAAGGCTAGAAAAGCGACTGGCTAAACTCGAAAAAAATGCCCGTGATGGCGATGTGGCCGATTGGAGTAATGAAATTCAAAACCTTCAAAACATTGCTCAACAATCGAAAGCGTCTTTCGACAGTTTTTAATGTAAACTATAAAATTTATATGCTTTGGTATTGACGCCTATACCTCGTGGTATTTGTACTTCGTCCTTTTGCTAATTTTGCACATTATTCAATGTGATAAAAAAATAAGAGCGTTAGCCGTTTTGTAGCCCATGCTGCTGGGTGGTGTAACAACGCCCATTAGGTAAAGTAACCATTTAAATGTTCTGCAAGCTAAATGATTGAAGCAGGCATATGGGTAACATCGGAACAGTCAATGGATCACACGTTGAAGGCTGTCTTACCCCTTTTTTAGTGGTGATAATTTGAAATTACAGAAACCCAAAGCAGCAATACTTTACCAATTGGATGGGCACTAATACCATATTATTGATAGCAGTGGTGTCAGCATTAATCTGGTTAAATACTTTATTCGTTTTTTAAGTACTCAAGTACTCATCCACTGGTTGGAGTGCAGTTCCGGTTGAAGAACGTGCGAGCTACCATAGTGGGATAATTGTGCCGGCAGGGAGAAGATCTGACAGTACACTAGGGTGGAAATTGGAGGATGCAAAACACAGTAGTAGGATTGGTGGGTTATCGTCTATTTATTCCCGGGCATAATCGTCTTCATGACGTACTATATCATCCTCTCCTAGATAAGAACCTGTCTGGACTTCAATAATAACCAATGGCAGCTTTCCAGGGTTTTCCATTCGATGGATAGCGCCAAGGGGGATATAAACTGATTGGTTCTCACCAACGATTTGTTCACTATCATTGATGGTCACTTTTGCGATACCTTCGACAACTATCCAGTGTTCAGAACGATAATAATGGTTTTGTAGTGACAAAGCCGCCCCTGGACGTACTGTTATGCGTTTGACCTGAAATCGGTCGCCGGTCACAAGGTTTTCGAACCAGCCCCATGGGCGGTGGCTCATTGGGAAAGTGGTAGCTTGCTTGATTTTCTTGTCTGTAAGTGTTGATACAGCTATTTTCACATCCTGCGCGCGGGACGCATCCGCCACCAATACGGCATCAGGCATTGCCACGGTGATAATATTATTCAAACCAATTCCAACAACTTCAAGCGCGCTATCCTCTGAGCGCAACAGCGTGTTATCGCAGTCAATTGCCGTAGCCGAGCCAGATGTCGCAACGCCGCGTCCATCCTGTTGGGTTTCACGCCAAACTGCATCCCAACCACCAAGGTCAGACCACCCTGTTGTGAGAGGGATTACAGACAAGTTGTCAGCCTGCTCCATGATTGCATAGTCGATGGAAATGTTAGCTGCGCTTGACCAAGCGGCTGGATCCAGCCTGAAAAAACTAAGATCTGGCTTTCCGCGATTCACTGCGGCGCGCACTGCTAACACCAGGTCGGGAGCGTGAGTTGTGAAGGCTTGAATAATATTCTTAACAGAGAAAAGAAAAATGCCGGCGTTCCAAAGGAAGTTTCCTGCAACGACCATATCTTTTGCACTTACTGCATCGGGTTTCTCAACAAAGCGTTTTAGTTTGTAAGGTTTAGTCTTAATCTTGTTAGGATTTTCCATTAATTCCAGATAGCCATAACCAATTTCTGCATAGGTTGGTTTGACGCCAAAGGTTACAAGCTGGTCACTCTTAGCATTTTCAACCCCTGCCTGCACTGCCTCGTAAAACGCTTGGGTATTGTCAATAACATGGTCTGAGGGCGTGATTAGCATGAGACCGTCAGGATCAGTTTTCTCAAGCCAAAATGCTGCTGCAAGAATGGCTGGCGCAGTATTACGGCTTTCAGGCTCGATGATAACTGCCTCTGGATATACACCCAATTCACACAATTGCTCTGTTACGATAAAACGAAAATCTGAATTAGTCAGTACCAGCGGTGCCTTAAACTCTTTACCGGATAAGCGTCGGGCGGTTGCTTGAAACAATGTTAATTCACCCGTTAATGGTACAAATTGCTTAGGGTAAGATTTGCGTGACAACGGCCAAAGGCGTGTTCCGGAGCCGCCGCACAAGATAACTGGTGTGATCATTCAATGTTGCTATCTATTTTTGCTTAGGTCGTTTTTCCGCTGTTTTGGAAAGCAACTATGCGTCTGAAAAATGCCTTGTTGCAAGGATATAGCGAATGTTTATTCCAAACGCTCCAGATTGTCGACATCTATTAGTTTGTGGGACTGATTATCAGGTTTTAATGCATCGCAACTAAGCTCACCTTTGAAGCCAATCACGTGGGTAATTATTTTACTTATTAAATTAGTGATGTGCGCTGAAGCGCAGGATCGTACCCGTTAGGATAAAAGTAATTTTGATCAAAATCTAATTCCAGAAGGGTGTCGTATTCTTTTTACGTTAATTTAGGGTGACCTCAGAAAAATACTTTTTTTGATGATTTTTGGAAAATTTACCATTGTTTTAATTGAGTTAAATCATGGATTTTTATAAGATCGGAGTTGTGTGGAAATTTCTTAGAATTATTGAAGGTAAATAGTTTTTCCCTCAAATAGTCTCCTCTCAAACGGCGATAATCAGGTAGACAACTAAGATCGCCCGTGCCTAAGATGAACAATTATTCAATTATTGGGTTCAATACTTTAACCACTCTACTATTTATATTAGTTTCGCATGAATTTCGGTATATAATACAGATTATAAATTTAAATAGGAGAATGAAAATGCTTGGTGATAAAGCAGGAACACTGACATTAAAGGAAACCAGTAAGCCGATAGCTTCCGGAAGATATGGATTGCCGGCTATGGAAACACACAATGTTGGAAGTGGAAAACTAGTAGGCCACGATGTTATGGGGCGAGCAACATTTACAGCAGCGATGCGCCCAGACGGTTCGTGGATAGGTGAATGTCCGGCTGGGATCATAGCTTGCTCAGAAGGTGTGGCCACATTCATTTGTAACGGTGTTGGAAATATGACGGAAGATGGTGGCGTATCGTTTAGGGGTGGCGCTTCATTTGAAACTACATCTGATGCGTTATCTGAACTAAATGGGAAGTATTATATGTTTACCTACGATTCCGATGCAGACGGAAATGCAGAATGGAATCTTTACCCCTGTAAGTAACAAAATTCTTAGTTTAGATTTTTGAAAGTCACCTTAGCTCTTCTTTTAAAGGTTTTTATAGGCAGCCAGAACTCAAAAGTTGCTCGCGTAAAATTGGTACACAATTATTTTTGTGAGAACTAAGCTTCAAAAGTATAGAATTGAACAGATTTTAAAATTTGGGATCAGAACAGCCCATCCTTTGACGACTTTGAACAGGAGAATTTTAAACAAAGAATTTTGGAAAAATTGAAAAGTAATCAATGGAATCTGTCCATAATTTTGATGCAATAGGACCATAGTTTGACATGAAAAATAGTATCTTTACGTTTTTATAACGTTATTATTAGCAACAATTGTAAATGCTGAAGAAAATGCTTTAGCATAAATTTATTACTTATTTTGACGCTGTGATACGATTTGTTCGCGCCACATTATGTAAACTCCAGATGCTATTACCAACGCTGAACCGATAAGCATTGACAAACTTGGTCGCTCTTCAAATACCAAAATGCCCAAAATAAGCAGAAAAACGATACGAGAATATCTAAACGGCATTATAGCAGATAGTTCGCCAATCCGGAGAGATGTGATTAGCAATAGGTATCCTACAGAACCAAGAATAATCATGCAGGCAATTATGCCCCAATTTATTTCTGCTGGGAAAAACATGTCTCCATTTAAAAGAACCCAAGCAGTGGTAAATGGGAGAGCTGCAATCATGGTGAAGGTTGCTAGACTTGCTGATGAAATATCTGGTGGAGTTAGTCGTGTTACAAGATCTCTAATAGAAAAAGCTATCAGTGCTACAGCCGCCCAGATTACTGAATAATCTAAGCCTTCTTCCCCAGGTTGAATGACAAGTAGAACGCCCAAAAAGCCAATAAAAATTGAACTCCAACGGCGCCAACTTACTTTTTCCTTTAGAAAAATTACGGCTCCTACCGCAACCAAGATAGGGGATGCCTGCGTCACAGCACCTACTATTGAAAGTGGTACTTTAGTCAGGCACATGACCATGCCCAGTAGACCAATCATTTCTGCACAATACCGCACCAGTAAAACTGGTTTGAGGGCTCTAGGATCTTTTAGGTTTTCGCCTTTCAGTAGGGCAATCAATGCAAATATTATAAAGCCACCACTGATTAGAAAAAGCATGATTTGAGCAGGAGATAAGAAAGATCCAGACATTTTGATAAATGTGTCGGCAACAGCAAATATTGCCATCGACAGCAGCATCAGTATTATGCCTTTGGTATTCTTATGACTGGTTAACATGTGAAAACTCCAAAAGCACAGGCGCCAGTGCTTAGAGTAAATCATTCACAATCAAAAGCATATTTAGTTAAGTATTATGATAGTTTGCTAATTCATATATAAATGTCGTGCAATATCGTTCGTTACCAAATCACACATTTTAAGTCATGACTATGTCAGTGTTGTATCAATACAAAACTTAGTTTTGTGTCTGCTAGGTGGCGAGATTTGTCCAAAAGCAATCTCATTCGTAAAATGTGTTGAGTTCTACTTTCAGATTTAAACGTATAGAATTTTTAACATAAAACTGTTACGTTATTGGTATAGCATTTCATGTAAATAAATGGAGATTGCTATGAAATTTATAAAATTCCCACTGAATACTAGTTGGGCAAACCGATTTGTTTCTCGGCCTTGTAAGTTGTCAAAGAGATCATGAATAATCTTGACCTCAGTTTGTATATTTTGAAATCAATGGAAGTTAAAAAGAAATGCCTTCCATTCTACTGTGCTATTTGACGAGCATTTTTGATTGACGTTTCTCAAATTTGTGAAAGTGATAGCTCCTTTAAAAAAAAGAAAGCCAAATTATGACAGTTTATGCTCTCAATGGCCTTGACCGTATCGGTAAACTTGCTTTGCGTCCATTATTGGAGCGGTGAGCACAAATTGCATTTATTAATGATGCGGCTGGCACGCCAGATATGATGGCATATCTGCTGGAGTTTGACTCAGTCCATGGACGCTGGCCGGCCCAGTTTGATGCTGATGCAAACAGTATTAAAATTGATGATGAACGGATCTTGGTAACAAATTTTAAAAGGCTTGAACAACTGCCGTTGGGATCGGTTGATGTTGTGATTGATTGTACTGGTGCATTTAAGACTGAAGCGAAATTAGCACCATATTTTCAAGCTGGGATCAAAAAAGTGATTGCCTCGGCGCCAGTTAAAGATGGACCTGCAACAAATATTGTTTACGGTGTAAATGATAAAATTTATGATGCCGATTTGCACAACATCATTACCGCAGCGAGCTGCACAATCAATTGTCTGGCTCCAGTTGTAAAAGTCCTGAATGAAGCTATTGGGATACGTCATGGTTCGATAACTACAATCCATGATGTCACTAACACTCAAACTATTGTTGATCGTCCGGCTTAAGACTTTCGGCGAGCGCGCTCTGCTTTGACAAATCTAATCCCTACAACCACAGGTTCTGCTACAGCAATCACCATGATTTATCCTGAACTAGCGGGTAAACTAAACGGCCATGCGGTTCGGGTTCCTTTGTTGAATGCATCCTTAACAGACTGTGTTTTCGAAATAAACCGAGAGACTACAGTAGGGGAGGTTAACCAAAGCTTTACGGCCGCTGCAAATGGTCCTTTGAAAGGTATTCTTGGTTTTGAGATGCGACCCTTAGTATCTTCTGATTATCGTGGAGATCCACGTAGCGCTGTAATCGACGGACTTTCGACGATGGTCGTAAATGGGACACAACTCAAGGTCTACGCTTGGTACGGTAATGAATTTGGTTATGCTAACCGATTGGTTGACGTGGCTCTCATGGTTGGTGGCCGATTGTGAAACAACCGCCGGGGTTTTCAGCATATATAGTAGTAACGGCAGCCTACTGGGCTTTCATGTTGACTGATGGCGCATTGCGCATGTTGGTTCTATTGCATTTTCATATGCTGGGGTTTTCGCCAGTCCAATTAGCTTACCTTTTTGTATTCTATGAAATAGCAGGCGTAATAACCAATTTCTCTGCGGGTTGGATCGCAACACGATTTGGGCTGGCCTCTACTCTTTATGCTGGGCTTGGCCTACAGGTGATTGCGCTACTGGCTTTGGTTCAGCTTGATCCAAGTTGGTCGGTAACTGCGTCCGTTACATTTGTTATGTTGATTCAAGGTGCTTCAGGGGTTGCGAAGGATTTGACGAAAGTAAGTTCGAAAAGTGCAATAAAAATTCTTGCTCCAAAAGATCAAAGTGGCTTGTTTCGTTGGGTAGCAACACTTACCGGTTCTAAGAATGCGGTGAAGGGGAGCGGTTTTCTATTAGGGGCGGTATTGCTTGCCGTTTTTGGATTTGTTCCTTCGGTTTTGACAATGGCATTGATGCTCTTTGGAGTTCTCGTTGCTATAGTATATTGTCTGCCGACGGGCCTTCCCAGTGGACGTAAGGGCGTAAATATTTACCAAGTTTTTTCTACAAACGACAATATTAATTGGCTTGCGGCCTCACGCTTGTTTCTTTTTGGTGCCCGGGATGTTTGGTTTGTTGTCGGTATCCCAATTTATTTCTACACAGTGCTGTCGGATGGTAGTTTGGAGGGAAACCGAGCAGCATTTTTTATTATTGGAGCGTTTATGGCGGCTTGGACGATCCTTTATGGGGTGGTGCAAATCTGGGCACCGCAAATATTAAAGGTTAAATTGCGGTCAAATACAGAACTTATTGCACAGGCAAAATACTGGTGTGCTTCGTTGTTTTTTGTTCCTGCAGTTCTTTCTTTGGTGATTTGGAGTATACCCGAACCACACAGAAACTAACGCTGACAATTGTTTTTGGCCTTATGCTGTTTGGTGCGATATTTGCGGTTAATTCTTGTCTACATTCTTTTTTGATATTGAGTTTTACTGAGGCCAAACGCGTCACAATGGATGTTGGTTTTTACTATGCGGCAAATGCTGCAGGTCGTCTAATCGGCACTTTGGCATCTGGATTTTCCTATCAGATTGCTGGCCTACCATTATGCATAGCAGTAGCGGCTGGAATGATTGGATTAAGTTGGCTTGGAACACTGAAACTCAGGGTGCAAAATTTTTGTCCTAATGAAAATTGAAAATTTCATGGCGATGGTTTTCTTTATTTCATACAGTTTAAACCATTACATGCCTGCTGCCTATTAGCTGTCATTAATGTACAATTTGATGTGTGGCTGGTTATCTTTTAAGTACTATGAAGTGCATGAGTAAAATTGTGCAAAGTGATATGGAAATTTGATCGACGTTTAATAATAGAATTCCGCGAATTTAACCATTTTTCTGTCATTTGCTTGAAATGCCATTTTTCAACAACTTATGTTGAGGAAGTAGTGACAATTCTATTGTGTGCTAGCTACACAAAATTTTTCTAACTAAATAAAATAGTCAACTGCGATGCAGCTAACGCAACGGCAAGTCCTAAATTCATAACCCGCAATAAATTGTAAGGTTGACTGGAAATATCCAAGTAAGCGTTTGTTTTTTTGGTATAGTCTGTGGCATCTTTAATATGCGAAACCTGAGACTTTAAAGTGGCGTCGCCCCATACGATCGTGAAAAGCGCTGTCGCTATTATCGGGACCGTCAACGCTATCTCATGACTGTTTGTATCCGCAAACAAAACAAAAGTGTAATTTACGCTGTTAGCCATAAAAACAATCGCGATTCCTGCTAGTTGAAAAGATATGGCATGAAAAAGACCGTTTATACTTGGATCTATAATTTGTTCTCTTTCTTTAGTCATTGCTTGCTGTTCCCAATTTTCAGTATTTACGCGACTTTTTCCGTGGTGACTTCCCAGTGCAGTACACATTAAATATTTCAAGAAGAAATGAAATCAACTGAAAGTATTCTTTGAGAATTTGATCTTTTTCTAAAATTAAATGAAAATCGGTATCGTTTAGTTAAGGTTTTTAAATTTTGTATTTATGTTTACCTTGATTACTATTCAGCAACGATATTATGGAAAATATGACATCGTATTTGTAGGACTAACCCTCTTCCAAACATGGAAAATATAATTTAACCAGCACGAGCCTGATAGAATTAGCTAAAAACTTTGTGATCAATTTGATTTTTACTAATGTAATCCCAATCGTATTCCGCCCCAATGCCAATTCCTTCTGGAACCCCGATACAACCATTCTCATCTATACATTCTAGCTGATCTGAGTAGCCACATTTGTATACGGGTGCGACAGCGTTTGGACAGTTTGGGCCAACTAATGCAACTTCGTAAAAGTTTGAATTACGGGACATACTAACGAGGTGTCTGTGTGCTGGACCGCACGCATGAACTTCAACATCCATTCCCAAGCTTTCAGCTAAATGATGGATTTTCATACATCCTGTGATCCCCATATCATATTCTGGATCCGAACGTAAAAAGTCTGTACCTCCAGCAAGCACAAAGTCGGCCTTTGGCTCGACACCCCTAATATGCTCTGTTTGAAGCAGCGGTGTCTTGAGCATTTCTCTTAGCTTTCGATGTCCAAATGCGGATACACCACTATCACGATACGGATCTTCAAACCAAAAATAGTTTGCCTCGTCACATGCCCGTCCCACGTAGAGCGCATCTGCAAAAGTACGCAGTTCGCAAGCAGGATCTAGCATTAAGGTCATATCATCGCCAACTATTTTACGAACGTGCAGTACCAATTCAGCCTCTTCTTTGGCGTTGCCGTCATGCCAGCCATGAATCTTAAAAGCTTTGTAGCCCATTTCTTTGCACTCAAGTGCAAACTCCCCAAAGGCTTCCTTACTATCCAAACCCCCATTTCGATCACCGTGATAGGTGCTTGCGTATGCAGGTATATTTTTCCGATAACTCCCCAATAAACTTGATATTGAGCAACCTAGTGCACGACCTTGCCAGTCCCATAATGCGATATCCAACGGCCCATGCCCCATGTGGTCAAATTGGCGGGCCTCTCTTTTTAATTCTTCATAAATCCCTACGCGCTCTTCTGCTTGTTTTCCAATTAACATCGGAGCAAGCATTTGCATTTGGCCATAAACTGACGGAGATGCACCCCAATTTAGAACGTAGCCGCCTTTGCAGCCGTCCTTTGTTATTATTTCTACTGAGTATTTGGTAATTAGTGTTTCAGTGTTTGCGGCGTAAGATAATCCGCCAATAGAGCTAGTATTTGCACTGAGAGCTAAATTCTTTGCATGAAATTGAAATGCACGAAGTTCAACACGTTCAATTGCTGTCATCTATCTACTCCAAAACTTTATTCAGTTCATCTTTAGTAACTGAATTATACTGCTCACCTTGGCAATGCTCACGGGCTGTTGAAGCATCTAATGCAACTGATTATGCCAGCCGAATTCTGATGCCAGTCTTATGCATTCAGACCACCCTACAACAGCGTCTGTTGTTCCGATATGCCTCATAGATGCTGCTGCAGTTGCATGGGCGATCCGAAGTGTTTCTTCAACAGACCAATTTTGATGAAGGCCATATAATGCTCCAGCCGCAAAAGCGTCGCCAGCTCCATTCGTTCCTATGATTGAGTTTGAGGGCATATTAACAGATGGTGCTAAAAAGTATTTTCCATCTTGAGAAACAGCTACTGCTCCCAGTGGAAAGTGAACAATGATGAGTTGTATATCTGTCCCATTTAAAAGTTTTTTGGCGTTTAAAATACAAGCATTTATATCAGTGTTTTGGATGTGATCCCTCGGCTGTCCTGCTACTGCTGCAATTTCAAACTCATTTATGATCAAATAATCGAGATATTTAAGACATGGGGTAACCAGACTATTCAACCGTTTTGGGGAAAGAGAACACAATTCAAGATTGGTTCGTAACCCGGCCGTCTGTGCCTTTTTTAGTACAGCTGCCCAGCCATTTTGCTCTCCTGCCCAAGGAACATCCATTTGAGCATGAAGCCCTGGTAGGCCAAGATGTAGAATACGGGACTCCACATCAGAAAAATCAAAGTGATTAGGATTTAATTTGTCGCTTATTCCTGGATGAAATAGGTGAGTCCTACGAGACGAATTTTGTGCGGTGAAAGCATCAGTAAAAGTAGTACGTTGACCAGAGACGATTGTGAGATTTTGACAATCTAATCCTTCAAATTTTGCTTGCTGTAACAATAGATTCCCATCGGAATCGTCTCCAAGTAACCCAATAGTTGCAACTGGTAATTCAGGAT
>ERZ891134.1877-NODE-1877-length-13379-cov-23.861303_pt1 | contig 13379 bp, 14 predicted proteins | sample MGYA00520888_ERZ891134 | MGnify/ENA primary metagenome ERZ891134 (study PRJEB32303, sample SAMEA104408692) | aquatic metagenome | biome: Brackish water; feature: Coastal; material: water | place: Baltic Sea | collected 2014-10-23 | depth 10 m ... | reverse complement strand
TTTGGTGATATGGTAAAATCTATTTTAAAAACAATAAATAAAAAAAGATTTGTTGTGCAAATGCCAATGGCTATTGCAAAAATTCAAAGCACCATAACTGATTTATTACCTATTCCTCCAATCTTAACCAAAGATCAGTGTGAAATTTTATCAGAAGCAGATAATGTAGTTTCAAACAATCATTTAACTTTAAAAGATTTAGATATTAATCCTTTAGATGTTGAAGAAGAAATGAAAAAGTGGTTATGGAGATATAGAGAAGGTGGTCAGTTTGCCAAAGCTTAAATGAAAAGCATAAGTTTATTTACAGGTTACATTTATTTAATAATTGGTATTTTTACGGGTATAGCATCAAATGGATTTTTAAAAACTACTGAAGGATTTACAAAATTAAATCCGACTATTTTTTGCGTAACAAGCATTGTTGTTTGTTTATTTTGTTTATCAAAAGCGATGACAATAATTCCTGTCGGCTTTACCTACGCAACGTACGGAGCTTTAACTATTACAGCTGTGACTTTATTTGGTATTTTTAAATATAATCAAACTCCAAATCTTTATGGAACAATTGGCTTAGTATTAATTATTGCTGGTGTGATACTTTTAAACCTTTTTGGTAAGGTAAAATAAAACCATAGGTAGAATCTTAAATTAACTACAGACTCCTCTTTATATATATTTTGTGCTAGCTTTTATCTTTAAATGAAAATTGGGGGAATAATAATGAAAACAATAAAAGCATTTATTTGCTCGATAGCACTTTTTGCAATGTTTGCAGGAACTGCTGCTCAAGCAAAAACAGAAATACAATGGTGGCACGCTTTTGGTGGAAGACTTGGTGAATTACTTGATGAACAAGTAAACAAGTTTAACGCAAGCCAAGATAAGTACACTGTCGTTCACACAAGAAAAGGTAATTATTCAGAAACTTTAAACGCTGGTATCGCTGCATTTAGAGCTGGCCAACATCCAAACCTTCTTATGGTTTTCGAAGTTGGAACAGCAAGCTTAATGGCAGCAAAAGGAGCTTATGTTCCTATGTACCAACTTATGAAAGACTCTAAGGTAAGCTTTAAACCTGCTAATTACATTGGTCCAGTTAAAGGTTATTACACTACGACTGATGGTAAGATGTTGTCGTTACCATACAACGCATCGACGCCAGTATTGTGGATTAACAAAGACTTAATGAAAAAAGCTGGTTTAGATCCAGAGATGGATTTAAGCACGTGGAAGCAAGTTGGAAACGCACTTGATGCAGCAAATGCTAAAGGTATCGACTGTGGTTTAACAACTGCTTGGCACAGCTGGATACACTTAGAAAATTTCTCAGCGTATCATGACTTACCGTTTGCATCTAAAAGCAATGGATTTGCTGGTTTAGATACTGAGCTATCATTTAATAGCCCGGTTCACATCAAACACATCCAAACTTTAGGTAAATGGGCTCAGGATGGTAAATTTAAATATCTAGGTAGAAGAAACGAAAGTGGTAAAAACTTTAGAGCTGGAGAATGTATGTTCTTTACAGAGTCTTCTGCTGGTTATGCTGGTATCAAAAAAGAAGCAAAATTTGATTTTGGTATTAGACATTTACCTTACTACGGAGCAACAGCAGCACCACAAAATACTATAATCGGTGGTGCATCTTTATGGGCTCTATCAGGAAAATCTGCTGAAGAGAACAAAGGTACAGCTGCATTTTTAGCTTTTTTATCAAGAACAGATATCCAAGCGAAATGGCACCAAGATACTGGTTACCTTCCATCAACAATAGCTGCTAGCAAACAGACAAAAAAAGAAGGGTTTTATTCAAAAAATCCTGGAACTGATCTAGCGGGTATACAGATGATGAGAAATAAAGTTACAGAAAACTCTAAAGGCTTACGACTTGGATCTTTTGATCAAATTAGAACAATTATTGATGAAGAGATGGAAGGAGTTTACAACGGCAGCAAAACTGCTCAGTTAGCTTTAGACAACGCTGTAAGAAGAGGTAACGTTCTTTTAAGAAGATTTGAAAGAGCAAACAAGTAAACTAATTTAACTATACTAGGGGCCACAACGCCCCTAGTATATTTTTCAAATGGAAAAGAGAGTTATTTTTAAAGGTTGGTGGTTACCGGCTTTATTAGTTGCACCTCAACTAATAATCTCTTTTATTTTTTTCTTTTATCCATCAGGACAGGCAATATGGAATTCATTATTTTTACCTGATCCTTTTGGATTAAAAACAGAATACGTTGGTTTAGATAATTTTAGATTTTTATTATCTGATCCTTATTATCTGGCAAGTTTCAAAACGACTATTATATTCTCAACTGCAGTGTCCGTCTCTTCGATGGCTATAGGATTATATCTAGCAGCTTTAGCAGATCGATTAATTAAAGGGGCGGGTATTTATCAAACACTATTAATTTGGCCTTACGCTATTGCACCAGCAATTGCAGGGGTACTTTGGTTATTTTTATTCAATGGAAATATTGGATTAGTGTCTTATTATTTAAAAGGGTTCGGTTATGATTGGAACCATACTTTAGACGGAGATCAAGCTATGTTTCTTATTGTACTAGCATCTTCATGGGGCAGAATTAGTTATAATTTCTTATTTTTTCTAGCAGGTCTTCAAGCTATCCCAAAATCTATTATTGAGGCAGCAGCAATTGATGGAGCTAGTTTTTGGAGAAGATTTTTAACTATTGTCATTCCTTTATTGTCTCCAATTACATTTTTTTTATTGGTGGTAAATATTGTGTATGCTTTTTTTGACACTTTTGGCATAGTGCACACTATTACTTCAGGGGGGCCAGAACAGGATACCAATATTTTAGTTTATAAAGTTTTCTCTGACGGTTTTGTTTCTCAAGATCTTGGATCAAGTGCGGCACAGTCAGTTATCTTACTTGTTTTAGTTGGAATTTTAACAATTGTTCAATTTAAATATATTGAGAAAAAGGTTCATTACTAATGGTAGAAAAAAAGAAATCAGGTTATTGGTTAACACATGCAGGTTTAATTATCGGTGTGATGTTTATTTTCTTTCCCGTTTGGTTAACCTTTGTTGCATCAACAGTAACACAAGAAGATATTATTCAACCTCCCTTGCCACTTTTACCAGGTGGAGAATTTTTTGAAAATTATGCAAATGCATTATTTCAAGGTGGCAAAGAAGGTTATGGATCTAATCAACCTGTTATCAATATGTTATTCAACTCAGCTGTTATGGCTCTAGGAATTACTTTTGGTAAACTAACTATTTCTTTATTATCAGCATTTGCGATTGTTTATTTTAGATTTCCATTTAGAAAAACTTGTTTTTGGTTAATCTTTATTACATTGATGCTTCCCGTAGAAGTAAGAATTGTGCCAACGTATGAAGTTGTAGCGAACTTAAATTTATTAAATAGTTATTCAGGGTTAATCTTTCCATTAATTGCTTCAGCTACTGCAACTTTTTTATTTAGACAATTTTTTATGACCATACCGAATGAGATGGTAGAAGCTGCACGAATGGACGGGTGCTCGCCTATGAGATTTTTTAAAGATATTTTACTTCCAATTAGCAAAACAAATATTGCTGCTCTTTTTGTAATATTATTTATTTATGGTTGGAATCAATACTTATGGCCATTATTAATGACAACGGATCCTGCTATGAAAACTATTGTCATTGCTATTGATGGCATGATACCAACAGGCGATGATTTTGGTCATTGGCCAACTATTATGGCAACTGCTATTTTAGCTATGCTACCGCCAGTCATTGTTGTTATTTCAATGCAAAAGTTTTTTGTAAAAGGTTTATTAGAAAGCGATAAATAAATGTCAGAAATTAAATTAGAAAATTTAAAAAAGTCATTTGGAAAAACCGAGGTTATTCACGATCTTAGTATTGATGTTAAAGATGGTGAGTTAATTGTTATCGTTGGTCCCTCCGGTTGTGGAAAATCAACATTATTAAGAATGGTTGCCGGATTAGAAGATGCGAACCAAGGTAATATTATAATTGATGGTAAAAAAGTAAATGAATTGGAACCTATGGAGAGAAATATAGCCATGGTGTTTCAAAATTATGCTCTTTATCCTCATATGAGTGTTTTTGACAATATGGCTTATGGTCTAAAAATTGCAAAAGTTCCAAAAGATGAAATTAATTCAAGGGTTCAAAAGGCTGCTGATATTTTAGAGCTAGGTGAACTTTTAGAGAGAAAACCTAATCAACTATCAGGTGGACAAAGACAGAGAGTTGCCATGGGAAGAGCTATCGTAAGAAACCCTGTAGCTTTTTTATTTGATGAGCCTTTATCTAATCTTGATGCAAAATTAAGAGTACAGATGAGATTAGAGATTAAAAAACTTCAAACACAATTAAAAACGACATCATTATATGTAACGCATGATCAGGTTGAAGCCATGACACTTGCAGATAGAATGATCGTGATGAATGACGGAAACGTAGAACATATCGGTACTCCATTAGAAGTTTACACAAAGCCTAGAACTTTGTTTACAGCACAGTTTATTGGCAGCCCAGCAATGAATATTTTAAAAGGTGACTGTCAAAAAGAGCAAATTAGCTTAAGTAACGGTGCAAAATTAAAAGTTAATTCTAAGCATATTGGAAAAGTTAACATAGGTTTAAGACCTGAAGATTTTACTTTAGATGAAAATGGTCCAATAAAATTAAAAGTTGAATTAGTAGAATTAATTGGAGCTAATACTTTAATTCATGGGAAACTTGAAAATAGTGATGAAGTATTAGTTGCGAGTATTTCCGGTGTTCTTAATGAGAATAAAATTGGAAAAAATATAAATCTTTCTTTCCCAAATGATAAATTACATTTGTTTGATACAAGCACGGATTTGAGGATTAATTGACCAATCCATTTTTAACAAAACCAAACTACATTAGAATATATGGTCATCGAGGAGCAAGAGGTGACATCGTTGAAAATTCAATTTCTGGATTTAGATACACGTTTGATCTTGGTATAAGAGCAGTTGAATTTGATGTTGTAATTTCAAAAGATGACATTCCTGTATTATTTCATGATTATCGATTGAACCCTGACTTAGTTAAAGATGCTTCGGGAAACTGGATAACAGATAAGAATATGAAACTAGTAGATTTAACTTATGAAGAAATAAGTAAGTATAATATTGAAAGTATAAAGCCTGATACAAAGTATGCAAAAAGATTTAAAAACCAACAATCTGCAAAAGACGAAAGGATACCAACACTAAAAGATTTTTTTAAATTAGTTACTGAAGACAAGTACAAAGATGTTTTTTTAAATCTAGAAATCAAATCTACACCTACTCAAGAAAATGTAACACCAGATCCAGAAAAAATGGTTTCCTTAATTCTAAAGGATATTAAAGAATTTAATTTAGAAGACAGAACTCTAATAACTTCATATGATTTTAGAATTCTTTATGCACTTAAAAAACAAAACCCAAATGTTTTAAGAGGTTTTATTACTTTGCAACAAGGTTTATCAATTACTAAAAAAAATATTTACGAAAACTCACCTTGGATGGTTAAAAATTATCCAATGGAAGAATTATTTTTGCTTCCTAATATAATTAAATCATTAGAAGGACATGTATGGAGCGCATTTTACCGTGATGTAACAAAACAAAATGTTGAACTTGCACATAAACATGGGCTTGCTACTTGCGTTTGGACTGTAAATAGAGAGCAAGATATTATTCGAATGATAGAGTATGGTGTTGATGGAATTATCACTGACTATCCAAAAAAAGTTCAAGAAATTTGTAAATCTAAAAATATTTCCTGGTTTTAATCTCCAAGACTTGATTTTTTTTTAATCTTATTATAAATATTCGCATGGCAAAAAAAAAATATAATAGAAATTGGTTAGAAAGAAAACTAGATGAATATAACCATACAATGGAGTTAATTAGAACAATCTTGCCATTTATAATCCTTTTATTACAAGTTTATATTCTTACAAAGCTTGTCTAATAAACTTTAATTTAACACTCTCAAATAATTTAAGTATAATGAAATATGGAAATTATTCTTTATGGAGTTATTGCTGCAATTATGGGAACTGTTTTATTCCTAACATTTAAAGCTATTGGCAGAGGCATGGATGCTAGAGGAGAGCTAAAAAGAGACGGTACTTTAGATAAAAATAAAGAAGATCCTTATACATTCAAAAGCATTCAAGAAGATGAAGACGATAAGCTTTTAGAAAAACTAAAGGATAAGGATCTATCTGAAGAGGATTTAAAAAAATTATATGAAGACCTTAAAAACAAAAAAGAATAATGAGTACTTCATTAAAAGAGGTTAGGTTTTTAGAAGATTTACCAGATCAGGTTATCATTATAGATAAATTCAAATCTATTAATTTTGCAAATAAAGCAGCAAGAATACAATTTGGAGAAGGAATAAAAAATCAGAATATTTCTAGCATTGTAAGAAATGCAGAATTATTAAATCAAATTGATATATCATTTGAGACTGGTGCGAGTGGAATTCTAGATATAGAGATAAAACAGCCAAATTTTCAATTTTACAAAGTAAGTGTTATGTCTGGACCTAAAAACTTATTGAAGCAAAGCGAGTCGGTAATTATTTTTTTTAAAGATTTGACAGATATCATCAAGGTTCAGAAATTAAAGTCAGACTTTGTTGCAAACGTCTCCCATGAACTCAGAACACCACTACAAAGTATAAAACTTGGATTAGAAACTATAAATAATGGACACGCAGCTGACGACGCTGAAAGTCAAAAAAAAATTATACCTTTAGTGCTACAACAAACAGCTCGAATGGAAAATATTGTTAACGATCTTTTGTCTTTATCTCGAATTGAATTACAAGAACACATAAGGCCTAATGATAAAATCGATATCAATGAAATAATTTCACATTCAGTAGATCTGCATCAAGAGATCTTAAAAAAGAACAATATTATTTGCAAAATTGATAAGCAAACAAAAGACCCAATAATTTATGGTGATAGAAATCGTTTAATAGAGGTATTTAATAACCTTATTGACAATGCAATTAAATATAGTGAAAAAAATAAAAAAATAACTATCACAACAATATCAGATGATAAAAATTTGACAGCTATAGTCAAAGATGAAGGAATAGGCATTTCAAGAGAAAACATACCTCAGATTACTGAAAGATTTTTTAGAGCAAATCCTGCTAAAAGTAAGGAAGTTGGTGGTACTGGACTTGGTTTAGCTATAGTTAAACATATTGTGAATCAACACCGTGCAGAGATGAATATTTCTAGCGAAGAAAATAAAGGAACTACAATTTCTATAAATTTCCCTAAAAGCTGATTAATTCAACCATAAAGTTAGCTTTGTAACAAAACTTTAATATTTTCTTAATAAAATCAAAATTTACTAAAGGTACTTATAGCTTATTAAAAAAAAGGAGAAAATATGAAAATATTAAAAAACATTACAGCAGTTTTAGTGATGCTTTCTTTTGCATCTTACGCACAAGCAAGAGATCAGATTAAAATTGTTGGTTCATCAACAGTATATCCATACGCTACAGTGGTAGCTGAGCAGTTTGGTAAAAAAGGTAGTTTTAAAACACCTGTTATTGAAAGTACAGGAACTGGCGGAGGCATGAAATTATTTTGTGCTGGCATAGGTGTTAATCACCCAGATGTTACAAACGCTTCAAGAGCTATTAAATCAAAAGAAAAAGCACTTTGTGAAAAAAATGGAGTTAAAGATATTATTGAAGTCGTTGTAGGAAACGATGGAATAACATTTTCACATTCTACAAAAGCGCCAGATGCAAATTTTACAAAAGAACAACTTTGGAGAGCATTAGCTGCTAAAGTAGATGTAGATGGTAAATTAGTTGAAAATCCTTATAAAAAATGGAGCGATATCGACTCGAGTTTACCAAGTAAAAAAATTGAAATTCTTATAGCACCCCCAACTTCAGGAACTAGAGATGCTTGGAATTCTTTAGTGATGGTAAAAGGATGTACTAAAGGAGCAAAATCTCTTTATGAAGCTGACGGTAAAAAATCTGAAAAGGAATGTGCAAAAATGAGAGAAGATGGTTATGCAGTTGAAGCAGGTGAAAATGATACATTAATCGTTCAGAAGCTTGCAGCTAATCCAGATGCTTATGGTTTCTTTGGATATAGCTACCTTTTAGCTAACAAAGATAAAATTAAAGCAGCAGCTGTTAATGGAGTAAAGCCTTCTTTAGAAGGAATTCAAGATTACTCTTATCCAATAGCAAGACCACTATTCTTTTATGTTAAGAAAGCTCACGTAGGTGTAGTTCCTGGTTTAAAGGAATTTTTAGCAGAGTTTACGTCTAAAAAAGCAATGGGTTCAAGAGGATATCTAACTGATATCGGATTAGTACCACTTGCATCTGATAAATATAAAGTAACAAGAACTGCAGCTAAAGATCTCGTTACAATAAAATTAAATTAATCGTTTGTTAATTAATGAAAAAAAGGCCGATTATTCGGCCTTTTTTTTTGTTCTCAATTCTAGGTTTAAATATTTAACAAAACTGTAACATAACACCGCTAAACATTGATGATGAATTTATTATTACTGGCAATTATTCTAGCCTTTAGTTTATCTAGCTATTTTTTTGGAAGATCAGAAGCCCGTAAACTTATTACAGGTAATATTAAATTAAATGCACTTCCTGCTTACTATGGATATTTTTTAGCACTTTGGTGCGGACTACCTGCATTAATTATTTTTGGTGGTTGGTCACTATTTGAATCTACAATTATTAAGACATTAATTTTAAGTGATTTTTCAAATATACAATCAAGAGACTTATTCTATGAACGAACACTATCATTTTTTAATGGTAATTTTTCAGGTGAAATAACTAATGAAATAAAAGTTGCATCAGAAAGATATGCTTACTTAAACAACCTTGCCCATAATTCAAAAATAGCGTTAGTTGCCTCAGCAATTATTGCTTCTGTTGTCTTTGCTTACAAAAAGATAAAAAATAATAATAAAGCTAGAGATGATGTAGAAAAAATATTAAAAGTTTTATTATTCACTTCTTCGCTGGTAGCAATCTTAACAACTTTAGGAATTATAGCTTCATTATTATTTGAAAGTATTAAATTTTTTTCTACAATAAATATATTTGATTTTCTATTCGGCACGTCATGGAGTCCGCAAAGAGCTTTTGTGAGAGACGCTTCAACTATATCTCCAGAAGAGTATTTAGAATTAAAAGATGCTTTTGGTTCAGTGCCGCTTTTTGCAGGCACAGCTTTTATTGCATTAATAGCAATGTGTGTTGCAGTTCCAATCGGATTATTTGCGGGGATATATCTAGCAGAATACGCAAGTACTAGCGTAAGAAAGTACTCAAAACCAATTATTGAAATACTTGCAGGTATACCAACTGTAGTTTATGGATTTTTTGCAGCTTTAACTGTAGGACCTTTTTTTAGATCGTTAGGTGAAAGCTTAGGTTTAACTGTATCATCTGAAAGTGCTTTAGCGGCAGGATTAATTATGGGGATAATGATCATCCCTTATATTTCATCTTTGTCAGATGATATTATTAATTCCGTTCCTCAATCTTTAAGAGAGGGCTCTTATGCTATTGGTGCAACTAAATCTGAAACAATAAAAAAAGTAGTTATCCCTGCTGCATTACCAGGAATTATTGGCTCAATTTTATTAGCTGTCTCAAGAGCGATAGGAGAGACAATGATTGTAGTGATGGCGGCAGGTTTAGCAGCCAATCTTACTATCAATCCTTTAGAGTCTACAACAACAATAACAACGCAAATTGTTATGATACTCGTTGGAGATCAAGAGTTTGATAGCCCTAAGACACAAGCTGCATTTGCTCTGGGTCTTACATTATTTATTGCTACTTTATTTTTAAATTATATCGCTTTGAGAGTTGTAAAAAAATACAGGGAAAAATATGACTAAAGAAGAAAGATTAAAAAAAAGATACAATTCAGAAAAAAGATTTAAATTTTACGGTATTTTATCAGTATCATTAGCCATGATATTTGTTTTAGTGCTAATTCAAAATATCGTATCAAAAGGTAGCTCCGCTTTTAGTCGAACAACAATTGAAGTAGATGTTATTTACGATGCAAATTTACTTGAAATAGAAGGCCCTATTACAAAAGAAGCATTAAATAATGCTGAATTTTATGATCTGTCTGTAGAAAGTATATTAAAAATTTTCCCTAGCCAGAACGCTAAAGAGGAAAGACAGGTTCTTAGATTATTTAGTCCAGATTTTGAATACGAAGTTAAGAGAGTTTTATCAAAAAAACCTAATAAAATTAATGATATAGTACCTATACGTTTAACAGCATCTGATGATGTTGATCAGTTAAATAAAGGAAATTTTCCAAGAGATCTTCCAGAAGATAGGAGACGAGTTTCAAATTTTCAGCTTAATATTTACGATAACTTAGTTGAACAAGACAAAATAGGAAAAAAGTTTAATGATTATTTTTTTACAAAAGGAGACTCTAGAGACCCAGAGCTAGCAGGAATTGGTGGATCTTTAATGGGTTCTTTTTTTACAATCGTTATTTGTTTAATTTTATCATTTCCAATAGCGATCATGGCTTCGATTTATTTAGAAGAATTTGCTCCTAAAAATAAAATTACCGATTTCATAGAGATAAATATAAATAACCTTGCTGCTGTACCATCAATTGTTTACGGATTGCTAGGTCTGGGCATATTGTTAAGTGTTATGGAATTTCCTAGGTCAACACCTTTAGTTGCGGGAATTACATTGTCATTAATGACTTTACCAAGAATAATCATTCCATGTAGAGCATCTTTAAAGGCCGTGCCGCCCTCAATAAGAGAAGCAGCTTTATCAGTTGGAGCATCAAAGTTTCAAACAGTATTCCATCATGTAGTTCCACTGGCTATGCCAGGAACTTTATCAGGAACGATTATTGGGTTGGCACAAGCTTTAGGTGAGACAGCGCCTTTAATATTAATAGGGATGGTAGCCTTTGTAGTTGATATTCCAGGAACTCCTGTAGATCCATCAGCATCGTTACCTGTGCAAGTTTTCTTATGGTCAGAGCAGGCTGAAAGAGGATTCGTGGAAAAAACATCAGCAACTATAATGATGTTGCTCGGGTTTCTTATTGTAATGAATTTTATTGCTGTTTATCTTAGACAAAAATTTGAAAAAAAATGGAACTAGAAAATAAAAAAATTAAAATACAAGCTAAAAACTTAAATGTTTATTATGGAGCTAAACAAGCTTTATTTAATATAAATTTGGAAATTAACCAAAAAGAAGTAACAGCTTTAATAGGACCTTCTGGATGTGGAAAGTCTACATTTATAAGATGCATCAATAGAATGAATGATGTGATTGATATTTGTAAAGTAGATGGCTCAATCGAAATAGATGGCTCTGAGATAAATGATAAAAAAGTAGATGTTGTAATGCTAAGAGAAAAAATAGGTATGGTGTTTCAAAAACCAAATCCTTTTCCAAAAAGTATTTATGATAATATTGCTTATGGCCCTATAATTCACGGCTTAGCAGAAGAAAAAAATCAAATGGACAATATAGTGGAGACAAGTTTAAAAAAAGCAGCCCTATGGGATGAAGTTAAGGATCGTTTAGATGAACCAGGCACAAGTTTATCTGGAGGGCAACAACAAAGACTATGTATAGCAAGAGCACTTTCAGTTAGTCCAGAAGTAATACTGATGGATGAGCCCTGCTCAGCTTTAGACCCTATTGCCACAGCAAAAATTGAAGAATTAATTGATGAATTGAAAAAAAGCTACACAATTGTTATAGTAACTCACTCGATGGCTCAAGCAGTAAGAGTTTCCCAAAAAACAGGCTTCTTTCATATGGGTAAAATCATTGAGGTAGATAGTACAGATAAGATTTTTAAAAATCCGTCAAACAAAATGACACAAGATTACATAACGGGAAGGTTTGGATAAATGGCAGGTACAGGACATACAGTAAAGTCTTATGAAGAGGAAATGCAAAGTCTAAATGATAATCTTGTTAAAATGGGAAGTTTGACAGAAACTCAAATAGCAGATGCAATGGCTGCAGTGATTAAAGTGGATAAAGACTCAGTAGATAAAATAGTAAAAAATGATGGAAGCATTAATGAACTCAGATCAATTATTGATGAACAAATAACTACTGTTTTAGTTAAAAGAGCACCTATGGCAGTAGATTTAAGAATAACAATATCAACAATGAAAATATCCCATGATTTAGAAAGAATAGGCGACCTAGCTAAAAGTATTGCAAAGAAAGTTAAGCCTCTACCTATTGATTTACCAGATGAACTTGTTGGAAGCTTAAGAAGACTAGGAGATTTGGTTCAAAAACAATTGAAAGAAGTTCTTGATGCTTACTTAAATAAGTCAAAAGATAAATCTATAGAAATTTGGAGAAAAGACGAGCAAGTAGATGATCTTACAAACTTAGCTATGAATGAAGTTGCAAATTATCTTCAAAGCGATAAAAAAAATTTAGAAATAGCAACTCATTTACTTTTTGTAACCAAAAACATCGAGAGAGCTGGTGACCATATTACTAATATTGCGGAGTCTCTTTATTACCTTATTGAAGGCGAATACTTAGAAGGAGCAAGACCTAAAGGAAAACCAATAGATAGCTGATGAATGCACATATTTTTGTTGTTGAAGATGAAAAACCAATACAAGAATTATTGCAATACAATCTTGAAAAAGAAGGTTTTAAAGTATCATCAAGTGCAAATGGAGAAGAAGCACTAGAAACTATTAAAGAAAAAATCCCTGACCTAATTCTTTTGGACTGGATGTTACCTGATCTTTCTGGAATTAAAATATGTCAATATTTAAAACAAGATAAAACTGTAAAGGATATTCCTGTAATAATGCTTACCGCAAAAGGTGAAGAGGAAGACAAAATAAAAGGGTTTAACACAGGGGCCGAGGATTACATGACAAAACCTTTTAGTTTTCCCGAATTACTTGTAAGAATAAAATCCCTATTGAAAAGAGTAAAACCAAATATAGTTAGTGATGAGGCAATTTATTTAGATTTAAAGATAGATAGAGTTTCAATGAAAGTATCTAGAAAAGAAAAAGAAATAAATCTCGGTCCAAAAGAATATAAATTATTAAACTTTTTAATTAAGCAACCAAAGCGAGTTTATTCTAGAGACCAATTATTAGAGCAAGTCTGGGGAGATGATATTAATGTTGAGTCGAGAACTGTTGATGTTCACATTACGAGACTACGGCAGGCAATTAATATTGATGGCGTAAAACCTTTAATTAGAACCGTTCGTTCAGCTGGATACTCTCTAGAAAATTAATAAAGTAAAATATATTATAAATATCTTTTT
>ERZ891134.1876-NODE-1876-length-13384-cov-5.762098_pt1 | contig 13384 bp, 12 predicted proteins | sample MGYA00520888_ERZ891134 | MGnify/ENA primary metagenome ERZ891134 (study PRJEB32303, sample SAMEA104408692) | aquatic metagenome | biome: Brackish water; feature: Coastal; material: water | place: Baltic Sea | collected 2014-10-23 | depth 10 m ... | reverse complement strand
GATATTTCAAGAACAAGACTATTGGGATGCTCGTAAATTTTACAAACAATTATCTGAGTAATTATTAAATTTTAGAATCTTTCAATAACAACTCCACCGTTCTTGTGGACTATAAAAAAATCTCTACATGTGAGAACCCGAACCATATTGCAGGAACCTGTAAAATCCTGATCCATTATTTAGATTCGAGAAGATTCATTCACCAAATCCAAAATTAGTGGAGGGACTTAGATCGACGCCCAAACATTTTCATACTGCTCTTTACTCCGATAGCTATTTAACGCAAATAGAAAGAACATTGACTGCAATTGGAATTGATCCTATTTTCGATTCTATTATTGGATTGGAAAATGGTCAAAAAAGGGAATTATGCTGCAACTTTGAACAATAGGGGGAGGGGAAATCAAAGTTTGAACGCCTCATTCTTCAATAATAAAACTGATCAAATTACAGGTATTTATAAACTCTTTGCGAGTAATATCATAGTTCGATATTTCAATAGAGTTATCTACTAAGAGAGAAAAGTCATCAGAAATGGTGATTTTTTTTGTTTTACCCCAGTTCAAAGCCCTTGTAAATACTGGGATTCTGCGGAAAAAATCATTTACATTTCGAGTTAGATAACTCCTTGTAGAAGGGATAATGACTAAGCCCTTTGGAAACAGTGTTTTCTGTAATTTCAATTTGGTCTCAAGGTCTGAAGAATCCCAATAATACTGTATGTTTCGGGCTATCTCAATTGCTTCATTTATGAACATTTCGGAGTTAGATAACTTTTTACGCTGCTTTATACATTGTACGACTTGCACTCCATAGTATATTTAAGTATAAGTATACTGTAAATGAAATGGAAAGGCAAACCATCGTTCAACGTTTGAAAAGTGGGTACGATGCAGCACGCAAAAACGGACTAAAAGTAGGGCGCAAAACAGGTGTTCAAATTAAATCTGATGAACAATTCCTAAAAGAAAATAAGGACGTTGCAAAACTGTTAAAACAGGGCTATGCGGTAAGGAAGATCATGAAGCTAGAGAATAAATCAAGTGGAACGGTGCAGAAAGTTAAGAAAATGATAAATGTCTAATGATTTTTGACCTAAGCGCAAGTGAAGGTTATAGTTGATGAATTTGGGGAGCCGTAATTTTTTTAACGGTTTGCATATGGCTTGTGGCGGTTTCGAAGCACTTTCCTGTCCACCGAAACCAAAGCTTGCTACGGAGCGAAAACCTTGCTGGTAGAAGTTCACCCGCCATAAGCTATATGCGTTGTTGTAAGGCGTTTTCTTTATTTAAAAGTCAGCGTCAGTAATCACTAAAATGTACTCATGACTTGCTACTGTTCTCTGGTCATCTACGTCCGAAGTCCAATTGGATAATAACTTGTAATCTTTTGTCAATGTGTCGCCTGAGGCATTTGTGATTACTAAGTCATTTCCAAACATTGAACTTGGTTCAAAATAGTCAGTTTCCTTGCCGAGTTTACTCCAAGTTGCGACATCTTTCCTTTCGTTCGGATTAATGGTTTTATCAATGTCGCTTGAGGCAATAATGTTTGTGCCATCAACAGATATAACACTCGAGGATTGGTTGTCGATATAATAGTTAACAAATGTTTCCTTTTCACAAGAACTAAGGAGAATAACAGCTAGGAATAGAATTGATACTTGTTTCATATTTTATTTATTGTTTGTATTTCGAATTTAACGTCATTAGTGTCGGTTTATTTTAAATGCCTTACAACTTGTATATACACGAAACAAAGCTTCGCTTTGCCACTACAAAATGGAGTAATATGCGCAACTTTGTATCGTTTTACTTTATTCTTTCACCAATTTGTTTTTAAATTAATTACTTTCAAAAATAATAATTTACCCCCATATATTTACATACACCTGTTTAGAGATATTTATATTTCATTGGTTATCTATTATCAAATAACAAACTTAAATATACGGAATTTATACGATTTGCGACAACTAACTGTCGGAATTTATATGATTTGCGACAGTAAACGTTTGGAAATTGCCTCTTTTTTCGTTCGGTAAAAGCGCTTTCAATCCTTGGTCTTGATTATTACATGCTTTTATCTTTTATGAACTTAACAGTGGCCCCTCGGTGGTTGGCCCAATTACAACCAAGTATACACGCGTCAGTTCAGTGGTATTCTCAACGTTTTAGAGTAATTTTGGACATAAAATACAGCCCTCCAGGGGCATTCTTTAGGACCTGTAATCAATACGAATCATACTAAACTATTATGTTATCGCTTTTTTCCAAGTAAAATTCGTTTCTTGCACAGGTGAAACTTTCATCGTTTGTTCGAAAAGGGTGTTTTTTATTGATTTTGGGACCGATTTCTGCCCTTATGGGTCAAAATACCTTTGAAAATACTCTAATTCCCTCCCCGCAGCAGTTTTTCGCAGCAGGTGCGCTTCGTACGTTTGATACCATAATAGTACAACATAATACGACGTTGATTCCTGCCCAAGCCGTTCCTATTATAGCGTCATTGCTGAATCCAAGGAAGAAAAATTTCCCCCGAAAAGAAAAAATCAATCCTGTGAAACGCGCGCTATACCTAGATGTGGGGCTGGTTAAGTTTGCCGAAGAAGGATATGATATCCAGATGCGAGAGGGTAGGTTAAGGGTAAGGGTTTCTAATTATGGGGGATTGTTTCAAGCCGTGGTGACGCTTTCGCAATTGCTCAGTGCGAATCAGTCGCCTGACGGGTTTTTCTTGCCCGTAGAATTGAAAATTAAAGACCGGCACCGGCCGAAGTTCAATTGGCGCGGCATGCATTTGGATGTTTCTCGACACTTTTTCCCAGTTTCTTTTGTTAAAAAGTACATCGATATTTTAAGTTGGTATAAAATCAATCGTTTTCATTGGCATCTTACCGACGACCAAGGTTGGCGCATTGAAATCAAGAAATATCCGCGATTAACACAAATTGGAGGGGTTCGGTCGGAAACCATGACGGCAAAGAATTTTGATCCATACATAGGCGATGGCAAGGAGCATTCTGGATTTTACACACAAGAGGAAATTCGCGATATGATAGAATATGCCCGCTTGAGAAATATTGAAATTATTCCTGAAATTGAAATGCCGGGACATGCTAGGGCGGCCCTTGCCGCCTATCCTAAACTTAGTTGTACCGGCGAAAAATTACCCGTTCCTACCACTTGGGGTGTTTTTGACGATGTGTATTGCAACCGCGAATCTACTTTTCGGTTTCTATTCGATGTTTTGGATGAGGTGATGGTCTTGTTTCCTTCAAAAGTGATCCATATTGGGGGCGACGAAGTGCCCAAAACTCGTTGGAATGCCTGTAGTGAATGTCAGAAAATACGAACCGATCACCAATTAAAAGATGCCCACGAATTACAATCGTACTTTATCAAACGCATCGATTCTTTTGTTTCTTCTCGTGGGAAATCCATTATTGGATGGGATGAGATTCTTGAGGGCGGTTTAGCCCAGAACGCCATGGTAATGAGTTGGCGCGGTACTGAAGGGGGAATTGCTGCGGCCAATATGGGTCATTTTGTGGTGATGACGCCAGGCTCACATTGTTATTTCGATCATTACCAAGATACCAGTGGATTAGAACCTTTGGCCATAGGTGGGTTTACCTCTTTGGAAAAGGTTTATAATTATAAACCGATTCCAGAAGGGTTGTCACGGGATAAACAGCATTTTATATTAGGCGCGCAAGCGAATATGTGGACGGAGTATATGGCTACAGAAGCCCATGTGGAGTATATGTTGCTGCCTCGTATTTGTGCATTGAGTGAAGTGTTGTGGGGCACGGCATCAGATTTTACCGATTTTGAGAGGCGATTGCAGTCGCATTTCGAAATTTTTGAACGAAATAATTGGAATTACAGAAAATGAAACGAAGAGAACTATTGCGATTATTAGGAGGAGCCAGTATATTCCCTCTTTCCGCCATGGGTAACCCCTTGGATTTTAAACCCAAAAATAAGGGACCTTTGGTATTGAGTACTTGGCACAATCAAGGACAAATTGCCAATCCATTTGCTTGGGAAATTTTAAATAATAATGGCATGGCAATAGATGCCGTTGAAGCAGCGGCTCGATCTATGGAGAGCGACTGGGAAAATTGTTGCGTGGGTTTGGGCGCCAATCCAGACAGAGATGGTTTTGTTACGCTCGATGCCAGTATCATGAATCATTTAGGACAATGCGGCGCGGTGGCATTTTTGGAAGATATCAAACACCCCATAAGTGTGGCCCGTGCCGTTATGGAAAAAACGCCCCATGTATTGTTGGCCGGTGAAGGGGCAAGGCAGTTTGCCTTGAGTCAGGGCTTCCCAATAGAAGAGAAAAAACGATCCGCACATGCCGACAAAGCCTATGCCAATTGGCTGCGCCGTTCGGAATATTCCCCCGAGATAAATATTGAACAAAACAAGCACAAGGTAATGCCGGTTCCAGATATGTTGGAGTCGGGAGAACACAATCACGACACCATTGGCATTATTGCCTTAGATGCGCAGGGAAATTTAAGCGGTGCGTGTACCACGAGTGGGATGGCGTATAAAATGAGAGGACGGGTGGGTGATTCGCCGATTATTGGAGCTGGTTTGTATGTGGATAATGAAATTGGCGCAGCAACGTCTACCGGTAATGGAGAAGAGGTGATACGGTGCAGTGGTAGCTTTTTGGTAGTGGAGTACATGCGTTTGGGATTTCATCCAACCGAAGCTTGTAAGTACGCTTGTCAACGTTTATTATCCATCACACCGAATAAAACCGATAATATTCAAATAGGATTTATTGCTATAAATAAAAATGGCGAGTACGGAGCGTATTCCTTAAAACCGGGTTTCGATTACACGGTAAGTCGGTCCGATTTGCCACATGAAATTCGAAAACCTTCTAGTTTACTGCAGAAATGATACTCGAGATCGCATGTAATAATATTAATTCGGTGGCTATAGCAGCGGCGAATGGGGCGGATCGCATCGAATTATTTTCGAATATTCACGAAGGCGGGGTAACGCCCTCGTTCGGCACGATGAAGGCGGCTGTGGCTTTTGGGCTGCCGGTTTATGCGATGATACGTCCGCGCGGCGGACATTTTTGTTATACGCCTCAGGAGCTTGAAAGCCTTAAATGGGATATAGAATCGGCGCATGAGGCGGGGGTGCAAGGCATTGTAATGGGTGCGTTAACGGCCAAAGGCGAAATCGATACGGCGCTTTGCGAAATGCTGCTTTCGTATTGGGGCAAGCCGGCTACTTTTCACCGGGCTTTTGATCTCTTGGGAAGCCCATTCACGGCGTTGGAAGCGCTTATCGAAATGGGTTTCGAGCGGGTATTGACTTCTGGTGGAGCGGTTGCGGCCTTAGAGGGCATAGGGATTATTGAGTCGCTGGTGGCGGCTTCAAAAGGACGGATTCAAATCTTGGCAGGTGCGGGTATTAATAGAGAAAATGCAGCAGCTTTTAATCATATTGCCGGATTGGAAGGGGTGCATACCACGGCCAAGCGGTTGATTCAGGATTCGGGAGTGGCTTCAGGCCCTTTGTGGGAAAGTATTGCGGAGGAAATACGGGCTATTAAAGCAGTTATCGGTTGAAATTTCGGATGATTTTCCATGTGGAACTGTCTGTTTTGTAAACGCCGTAGAGTCCTTGTTCTTCTTGAGGCGGATCGGCGCTGTAGGCATTGCCAGGTTGCATAAATCCGTTTTCATTCACATTTTCGGGTAGGGCGATACCGCCCCAAAAATTAAATCCGGCCAGTTCGTAACGCTTGATATGGTTGAGAATAAATCGGTAATAGGCGTTTCGGTTGTAAACGGTGCTTTCGGGATTAAAGGCATTTCCGTCGCGGTGGAGTCCGAACTCTTCTATTATAAGAGGTTTGTTTATTTGCCGGCAAATTTGGGCGTGCTTTTTAATGTAGTGAGCGGTTTTTTTAAGGGTGGTATCTGTTACCGAGGCCTCGGAGTCGCCGTTATACCAATTCCAGGTTTTGGGCCAAATATGGATGGTGGCGTAGTCGATGTAAGGCAGGTTGTGGATTTCTTGGAACTTCTGTGAGTCGTTGAATAATGAAATGAGTCCTTCTTGTCCGATGGTAATCAAATGATTTGAATCAATGGAATGAATGTATGCAGCGGTTTGTTGAATCCAATTTACATAGGGGCTCCAATAGCGTTTCAACATAGGTCGGGGTTCGTTGGCCAATTCCCAAGAAAAGATGGCAGGGTGTTGGTTGTAGGGTAGGCCATCGCATGTATTTTGTCGATGTAGGATGCGGTTTATCGTTCTGAGGTAATTTGATTTGCAGAAATTACAAGAATAGAATTGAGGCAGGTACTCACAGAAGCTATCCCAATGCCAGTTGGAGGTTTTTGGAAGTATGGGTTTGCCGTGTTGGTTTTCGTGCCAATTCAGGTATTCTCCGAATCCGCCAGACCATTCCCAATTATTACCGAGCACCATGGTCGCGGTCATTTGGCGTTTGTGCAGTTCGGTTAAAAGTATGTCGAAGCCATAAAGCAATGCGGTATTGAAGCTGTCTGGGGAGGGCCTAAGGCTGGGTGAAATGCGATAGGGGTATTGGTCCTTACCTTCGGAACTGACCATTACGCGCAGATTATTGATGCCTTGTTTTTGGAGGAAGTCCAACTCGCTGATGAGTCGCTGGTAACTTTGAGTATCGTTTGGGGTCACGATATATCCACCATACCAATAGTTGCAGCCTTTTATAAATAGCGGCTTTCCATTTTGGTGGAATTTTCCATTTTTGATGATGACAATTTCAGATGATTTTGATTGTGCTGGTGTGGTACTGAATTGACAGTTTTGCAAGTATATGACGCTTATAGCGGTGCACAGGAAAAGATATAATTTCATAGCTATCTTGGTGGATTTGAATTTCGGTGGATACAAATCGGGTGGATTTTTAAAGGGGTAAAGATAATTGAAAGCGTGTAGGATGGTAATAGGGTGTGGATTTTGTGGTTTACAAAACAATTGAAGAATCTATATTCATACACTTTTGAACTTTAGCCCTTACTTTTGAAATATGGGAGTCTTCCTTAGAAAATTAAAACATCAACTTTTACCGCGTAAAGAATTCAAAATTAAGACGAAACGCGCTACTTTACAATGGCTCGGAAGTCCCAATGGTGGTTTTTACATCGATACCCAAACCATACAACCAGACGATTTTGTGCTTTCTTTCGGGGTGGGCACAGATGTGAGTTTTGATTTGCAACTTATTGAGAAAACCCAATGCAGGGTCTTTGGTTTTGATCCCACTCCAAAGTCCATAGCATGGATTAAGAGTCAAACCTTGAATCCCAACTATTCTTTTTTTCCTTATGGAATCGCACTAGAAACGGGCGAGGTTCGTTTTTTTCTACCCAAAAATGAAAATCACGTTTCGGGCAGCTTGATGCCTATGGATTATGTAGATACCCATACGGCGGTGGATGTGCCGGTAAAATCTATGCAGGACGTAGTTAAAGATGTGGACCCTTTGAAGGTAAAAGCCGTAAAAATGGATATCGAAGGAGCGGAATACACCGTGATACCATCGGTACTTATGGCGCTCCCGAACTTAAAGATTATAGCAGTAGAAATTCATGAAAGATTTGTGGAGGGCGGTGTTGCCAAAACCCAAAAAATGATCGCAGAATTGGAACACTATGGTTTTGAACTTGCTGCAATCTCCGATTCACTGGAAGAATTAACCTTTATTAAAGCGTAGTTTTTAGAATTGCGGTTGGTGGCTCCGTGTCACGGCTGTATCATTAACATATTAATTAAATCGCAGCGCACAAACCTTTGGCTTGAAAATTGCGTCTATATTACTAAATTGCTGTATTACTTATGAATCGACGTCAATTTCTCCGCTTTAATACTGCTGCCGCTGCTGCACCCCCTACTGAAGGATTACGCGTAACCCGCAGAACCAATACGGGTATAGATCCTTATACGTCTAGTTGGAATATCGACGATAAATTGCATTTGTTGCGTCGGGCTACTTTTGGACCTTCACAGGCAGACTTTAAGGCTTTTGAAAGCCTAACCTTAGAACAGATGGTAGATAAATTGCTGGATACGTCGGCAGTGAAAATTGATCCGCCTATTAATAATTACGGCAATAATATCAACGATCCTAATGTGGCTTATGGAGAAACATGGGTCAATGCGCCCTTTACGTTAGAACTCGAATTTGCCAGAAAAATGTCGATGAAGGCTTGGATGTGGTCTTTGGCAGCAAATCAAACGCCTACTATTTATGAAAAGATGCTGCTCTTTTGGCACAATCATTTTGCGGTTGAAATGACGGCTGTTCCTATTGCGTCGGCTTATTACTACTATTATAAGGTATTGATGGATTATGGAATGGGCAATTTCAAAACGTTTACCCGTCAAATAACCGTTGATCCGGCCATGCTATATTATTTAAACGGCCGCTTGAATAGGAAAAATGCCCCTGATGAAAATTATGCCCGTGAATTACAAGAATTATTTACCCTAGGAAAAGGTCCCGACAGTGCATATACCGAAGACGATGTGAAAGCGGCAGCGCGGGTGCTTACCGGATTCAATATTAATTTACAAAGCACTCCGGTAACTTCCATTTTTCAGGGGGCGCGACACGACAGTACCGACAAGGTGTTTTCTTCGTTTTACGGAAATGCGGTTATAAAAGGGCGCACCGGCATTAATGCGGGAATGGATGAGTTGAACGATTTGTTGGATATGATCTTCCAAAAAGAAGAGGTATCGAAGTTCATATGCAGGCGTTTGTATCGCTTTTTTGTGTATTACAAAATCGACGATAATGCCGAATCTCAAGTGATAACGCCTTTGGCAAAGATTTTTAGGGATAACAATTACGAAATCAAGCCGGTGTTGAAAGCCTTATTTATGAGCGAGCATTTCTTCGATTCTTGGAATCGAGCTTGTGTGATTAAGGATCCCTTGACCCATTCCGCGGGTTTTGTTCGGCAATTTCAAATAGACTTCCCCAAGAAAACAGATTACGAATTATCATATAAAGCCTATAGTTTCCACGCGGGTTATACCGCTATCAATCAAATGGATTTGGGAGATCCTCCAAGTGTGGCAGGATGGGAAGCGTGGTATCAGTTACCGCTGTATCACCGCTCTTGGATTACTTCCGATTCTTTACCAAAACGCAACGAATTACAGGATTACCTATTGTGGATAGGACATAAAATTGGCACTTACACCATGAAGGTGGATGTGTGGAAGATGACGAAAGGATTTGCAAAACCCAAAGATGCCGATGCATTGATAGAGGATGCATGTCATTTTTTGCTTCCGATGGTTTTGAGTGCGCAGCAAACGGCTGATTTAAAGGAAATTTTATTGCCCGGAGGTATTCCCGATTACAACTGGACCGACGAATATAATGCCGCGGTTGACACTACTTATCCGAATCACAAAACAGCCTTAGACTCGGTAACACTTAAACTGGCATATTTGTACAAACGCATAATGAACCTTTCAGAATACCAACTTTCCTAACTATCGAGCATGAAAAGAAGATCATTTATTAAAGCGGCGGCGGCCACTACGGTTTTACCTCTAAGTTTGAACGGGATGTCGCTCCGTTCGGTGCAAAACAGCTCCTTATTGGGTGCCCTAGGAAAGCGAAGTGCTAACGGAAAGGTATTGGTTATCATTCAATTGAATGGGGGTAATGACGGTTTGAATATGGTAGTTCCCTTAGACCAATATTCTAATTTGAGCAAAGCCCGTTCGAATGTATTGCTGGCCGATTCGGCGGTTTTAAAACTTAAAAATACCACTAAAACCGGATTGCACCCGAAGATGCAGGGGGCGCAGCGCATTTTTGACAATACTAAAATGAGCATTGTACAGTCGGTAGGGTATCCGCAGCCTAATTTTTCTCATTTCCGTTCTATGGATATCTGGATGAGCGCTTCCGATAGTAATAAGGTATTGACGACCGGATGGATGGGGCGTTATTTAGATAAGCGGTATCCGAAATTTCCTGAGGATTATCCGAATGCAAGCATGAAAGATCCTTTGGCCATTCAAATCGGTCCTTTGGTCTCCTTGGCATTCATGGGTCCGAATACCAATATGGGTATGGCTGTTACCAATCCGAGTAGCTTTTACGATTTGTTAGACAATGCGGCGGGAACGGTACCGGCTACTCCGGCAGGAGATGAGTTGGCCTACATTCGATTGTTGGCGCAACAAACCAATGAATATGCCGATGTTATTAAGGATGCGGCCTCAAAGGGAACGAATAAGTCTACTAAATATCCTACAGGGGTACGCGGGAATAACTTGGCGGAACAATTAAAAATCGTAGCTCGATTGGTTCACGGTGGTTTGCAAACCCCGGTATATATGGTATCGATCGGCGGGTTTGATACGCACAGCGCACAAGTCGACGCAAGCGACACTAAAGAGGGAGCACATGCCGAGTTATTGTCGCAGCTGAGCACGGCTATGGAAGCATTTCAGGACGATTTGGAACTTTTGGGTATCAGTGATCGTGTGGTGGGCATGACCTTCAGTGAATTTGGACGTAGGGTTCAAAGCAACGGAAGTACCGGTACCGACCATGGCGCGGCAGCGCCTTTATTGGTATTCGGCGATGCCGTGCAACCCGGAATCATTGGCAGTAATCCGAGCATCCCAAGTGCCACTACCGTAAACGATAACGTTCCGATGCAATTCGATTTCCGTCAAGTGTACGGAAGCGTATTGCAAGATTGGTTTGAACTTCCAAGTTCAGAGGTAAAAGCGCTCTTGGGGGAAGACTTTAATACATTGCCCATCTTTAAGAATAATTTGAGCCGCATAGACACCTTTGCTGATTTTATGACGCAGATATCATTGGGGTCAATTTTTCCGAATCCAGCAAAGGAAAAAACGGTTATTTCCTACCGAACCGATGCCGGAGGCCATTTACAATTGTGTTTATATGATTCTTCGGGAAGGTTGGTACATACCTATTTCGACAAAGCACATAGTGCAGGTGATTATGAATTCGAGATGGACTTAAGAGGTTTGACAACAGGCAATTATGTGGTTCAATTGCGCAGTTCCTTGAAGTCCGATACCCAGGTTTTACACGTATTGTAACCAGGTTTGACTGTGGGGATTTGGGGCTACAAACCTTAAACACGAAAAAAAAAGCGCTCGCTTTTTGCTAAAGTGGAAATCTGTCGTATTTTTGCACACCGAAAATTGTCCGATGGTGTAACTGGCAACACGTCTGGTTTTGGTCCAGAAGAGTCTAGGTTCGAGCCCTAGTCGGACAACAAAAATGATTTGATGATATCTGGGATGGTCCCATGAGAAAGTAAAATCCTATTATGACTTCACTTATACATCCTGTCAAAATTTTTGGCGGCTCTGCCTCCTTAGACCTTACCCAAGCCATTTGCGAATTTTACGGAACCTTACCTGGTGAATTGGCCGTTAGCCGATTCAGTGATGGTGAATTTCAGCCTAACTTTATGGAATCGGTTCGGGGTTGTGACGTTTTCATCGTACAATCTACGTATCCGAATAGCGATAACTTAATGGAGTTGTTGATGGCCATTGATGCAGCTAAGCGCGCGAGTGCCAATTACATTACAGCGGTATTGCCTTATTATGGTTTTGCACGCCAAGATCGTAAAGACAAGCCAAGGGTATCGATTGCCTCTAAATTAGTGGCTGATTTATTGAGTACCGCAGGTGCCAACCGTGTGATGACCATGGAATTGCATGCCCCTCAAATTCAGGGCTTTTTTAATGTTCCTGTGGATCACTTGGAAAGCTCGATCATTTTTGTTCCTTACATCAAAACGTTAAGCCAAGAGAATTTAGTTATTGCGGCGCCGGATGTGGGTGCTTCCAATCGTATCAGAGAAGTAGCCAAATTATTGAATTTACCGATGGTAATTTGCGATAAAGAGCGCAAACGTGCTAACGAAATTGCCAATATGACGGTAATTGGAGATGTAGAAGGCAAAGACGTCGTATTGATTGATGATATTATTGATACTGGGGGAACCTTGTGCAAGGCGGCGGCGATGTTAACGGAAAAAGGTGCGAAAACAGTAAGGGCCTTATGCTGTCACCCCGTTTTGAGTGGCAAAGCCTATGAAAATATTGAAAATTCAGTTTTAACGGAATTGGTGGTTTGCGATACTATACCGTTGAAGCGACATATTGATAAAATTAAAGTACTTTCTGTGGCGCCATTATTTGCCCGTGCCATTAGAAATGTGCATGAGAACGGCAGTATCAGTTCTTTATTCAAGCAAGTCTTTAACTCACAGACTTCTTTGGATCTCAAACAAATCAAATAATTATTTAAATTCAGAATATGAAAACCATTTTATTAAAAGGTGAGCTACGCAGTGAAGTAGGAACTCGCACCGCGAAAGAATTGCGTCATAAGGGCATGGTTCCTTGTGTAATGTACAGCGATGGCAAAGAGGCCAAGCATTTTGCTATTTATCAAGCAGATTTTAAGAATTTAGTTTATACGCCTAACGCTTATAAAGTTAAATTGAATTTAGATGGAACGGAATATCTTGCTATCTTACAAGATACTCAATTTCACCCGGTATCTGAAGCCATTATCCACGCCGATTTCATAGAGGTAGCAGACGGCAAGAAGGTAGTAATGGAAGTTCCTGTTCGTGTAGTAGGAAATTCTCCTGGTGTTCGTGCAGGTGGTAAATTGGTGAAGAAAATCAACCGTTTGCGTTTGCGCGGATTTTTGAAAGACATGCCTGATTTTGTAGATGTTTCTATCGATACCTTAGAAATCGGTCAGAGTGCGAAAGTTCGCGTGCTTTCATTAGAGAACTTAGATATTTTAGATGCTCCTGAAAACGCAATAGTTTCTATTAAGACAACTCGTGCCTTGATGCAAGCGGCAGCCGAAGCTGCGAAAGCACCTGGAAAGTAATAATTTTACACGTTTGTTTGTGTTTAAAAGGCCGTCTGCTCAGACGGCCTTTTTCATTTCGCGGCGCCACATAAAATACCCTTTTGTGGCCAAAACAATAAATACGCCATATAGCCCCGCCGTTATGTATTGTTTCCCCCAAAAAAACATGGGAACATAAAAAAGGTCAGCCAATATCCATAGATACCAGTTTTCAATCCACCGGCGTGCTTGCATCCACAATGCGGTAACGCTTAAAACAGTGAGAAACGCGTCGAGGTACGGTTGTTGGGCATTGGGGTGGTAGGACAGATAAACCTTGAGCCAAATGAAGTAGGCAAGTGAAAATGCGCCTAAAAGAGTTAAAATATAAGATTTAGGCAGTTTTTGGATGTTTTTTTCGGTTTTTTTAGGATTTAGCGACGACCAATACCACCAA
>ERZ891134.1873-NODE-1873-length-13411-cov-5.068958_pt1 | contig 13411 bp, 14 predicted proteins | sample MGYA00520888_ERZ891134 | MGnify/ENA primary metagenome ERZ891134 (study PRJEB32303, sample SAMEA104408692) | aquatic metagenome | biome: Brackish water; feature: Coastal; material: water | place: Baltic Sea | collected 2014-10-23 | depth 10 m ... | reverse complement strand
GCGGCTGGATCACCTCCTTTCTAAAGGATATTGACCTATGTTGGTGCATCGCTTCGGTGGTGCAGCAACTGGTCGCCTCGGATGCTTGCCTTTGTGTCTGCTCGCAGCATTGCTGTTTGGCAGCATGCGGAGGGACGGCTTCGAGGATCAAAAGATTGTGGAGACGGTCCGTGCCCTGAAAGAGATCAGCGGTTTCCGAAAGGAAATCGCAGGCTACCGGAACTGTTGGAACATGTGACCCTGGTGGGGCTTGGACAAGGCCCCGCCAGGGTTTTTTTTGCGCTGATGGTTGTCGTCTTCCCCATTGGGCTTTGCGGGGCGATGGAGCCTGGCCCCTTCCACTTCGAGGGGGCCACGCTACATTGTGCCTGAGGGATCTACGGTCGTCGTTGACGGCTGTGTTGTGCTCGGCGGACTGTGTGGAGGAGAACCAAGAATGACTGCTGCTTCGCTGGCCGTTTCAGGGGTCCAGGCTGCTCCATCGCACGAGCGAAGCTGCATTGCCGGTGTGGTGCCTCCGGCAACGGCGGAGACGACGATCATGTCCGTGTGGCCGTCGGTTGCGGCAGCTCCCAGCGGGCAGTTCTTCGGGCGTCTCTATCTGACCGACGTCGGGGTTTGGCCGGTCACCGTGGGCAATCTGATCGCTCTGGCAAGCATACCGGTGATGTTGATGCTCTATCTGACGATGCGGCTGCCCTGGGCGATCACGCGATATCGCCTCACCAATCGGCGGGTGACCATCGACCGGGGCATTTCATGGAAGGTTGAGCAGTACGTCGATTTCGACCGCTTTGACACGATCGAGGTGGAGGTGAAGCCAGGCCAGGAGTGGTATCCCGCTGGCGACCTCGTCTTTCGCCTCGGGGCGATTGAAACCTTTCGACTGGCGGGCGTGCGAAGGCCCGAGCCGTTTCGGCAGGCGTGCCTGAAGGTCCAGCAGTCGTATGTCAGCGTCGCGGCGAGCGTTCGCTAGCAGACGGTGGAACGCGTCTGCCGCCGCAGGATGGGCGACCGGCGACGCCCAGAAACCTCGGCTTTTTTGGCCGTCGCCTGAGTGGAAAAAGCCAGAGATGGCTTTTTCCACGGACAGCGAGCCCGCGTCCAGCGGCTACCGGACAGCTCGTCGGCCCGCGACCGGTCCTCGTGCTCGGTAGGCCTCATCGACGGCGGCAAGGGCAGGGGCGTCGAGGGTGCAGGTGAGGGCTGGCACATTCGCGCTGACCTGGCTCGGCATCGTGGCTCCAAAGAGCACGCTGGAGATTCCGGGCCGCTGCATGGTCCAGGAGAGCACGACCGCCGGAATCGTGGTCTCCAGCCGAGTGGCGATCGCCGCAAGGGCGTCAACGAAATCGAGATTCCGCTGAAACTCCTCGCCCTGAAACATCGGATACTTGTGGCGGCTGTCTGACTGGGGGAACTGGCGGTCGCGTGCCATCGTGCCCGCGAGCAGGCCCTTCATCAGCGGCCAGTAGACCACCAGGCCGATTGCATGCAGCTGACACCAGGGAAGAAAACGCTCTTCCAGGCTCCGCTGCAGCATGTTGTAGGGCATTTGGCAGGCGGAAGTCGGGCAGGCTGCGGCAAACTGCTGCAGCTGTTCCAGTGAGACATTGGAACAGCCGACCGACCGTGTTTTTCCGGCTGTGACGAGCTGAGCGAGGGCGCCAGCCGACTCTTCGATCGGAATGGACGGGTCGGGGGCGTGCAGGTAGAGCAGGTCGAGGTGATCCGTGCCGAGCCGACGCAGGCTTTCCTCGGCCTCGGCGACGAGCCGCGTCGGCGAGCCGTCAACGGTCTGCTGCCTGCCTGCCTCCCAGTGAATCCCGCACTTGCTCGCCAGGAAAACGGATTCGCGAGGACGGCCCTCCATGGCTGAGCGGATCGCCCGCTCGCTTTCGCCCTGTTCGCCGTAGCAGTAGGCGGTGTCGAGGTGGGTGATGCCCGCGTCAATCGCTGCTGCCACGGTGGCGATCGCATCGTCGCGGGTGATGCCGTGGCGGGTCATGCCGGCGAGTGGCCAGCAGCCGAGCCCAAGCCGGCTCATGGTTGGCGGGGCTGTCAGACTCACTGGGTGGGGCATCATGGCAACAGGGCCTCCTGAGGCCTGCCAATGTGGCCAATGTGGCTACGGGGATTGGGGGGCTGCAAACGAGCCGTACTGGAGGAAGTGGCCCGTCAGCCGGGCGGCATCGCGACGGAAGAGCAGGCTTGAGTGCATGCAGGGAATGACCGTGTGGCTGTGCGGAATCGACAGCCGGGTGCTGTCGAGCGAGACCAGCTGGTCGAGCCCGGCGGCAATCACCCCCACGTCAATGCCGACGGGTTCTTCAAGTCTGTTGACGAGGCTCTCGGCGTGCGTCGTCAGTTCAGCCACCGGTCGCAGCACAGAGCCCATCAGGCCTGCTGTGGCTGTGGCCACAAACGAACCACGGTTGGGGGGGGCGAGCATCACAAGCCGCCCGAACTTCGCCGGCGTTCCGTGGCAGAGCGCGGCTCGGGTGACGATCCCGCCCATGCTGTGGGCAACGACGTGGATTCGGGTGATTGATGGGGTAGCCTCGAGTTCGGCGAGCCGTCGTGCGAATCGCTCGCCGTGTTCGAGCACCGAGGGCATCAGGCTCGGGTATCCCCAGATCGAGGTGGCCCAGCCTTGCCTGCGGAGACGGTTGGACAGCAGCACCAAGAGCCAGCGGTTGGCCATGAAGCCGTGCGTGAGCACAACAAGCTCGCCGGGGCGGTTGCCTGCGGCCGCCCGACCGGTCGCCGCGGAGGGGGCTGCTGCCGCACTCATGCGGGCGGAGGCGCCGCCGCTGCGGGCCTGCGGGCCGGAGCCGGGCAGCAGTCGAGCGGGCACACGTCGTGGTTGGCTGGGAGAACGCCAATCGCAGGCCGTTCGGGCAGGCTCCAGACGCGTTCGGCAATCAGTTCTCGAATCATGCTCACAAACTCGGGGTCTGTGCCGACCGTGGCCGCTCGATGCATGGTCACGCCCAGCTCCTGGCAGAGAACGGCAGCCTCCTCATCGAGATCGTAGAGAACCTCCATGTGGTCGGAAATGAAGCCGATCGGCACGAGCACCACCTGTCGACAGCCAGCTTCGACACGCTCACGAATGGCATCGCAGACATCTGGCTCCAGCCAGGGCTGGGTGGGGGGGCCACTGCGGCTCTGATACACGAGCTGCCAGTTGGAGACCCCCGCCCGCTCTGCGACAAGCCGCGACGCTTCCTCCAGCTGAGGCACGTAGCGAGAGGTGTCTGCCATCGAGAGGGGGATGCTGTGAGCAGTGAACAGCACGGCTACATCGCTCCGCGAGACCGTGGCCGGAAACCGCTCGAGCGCCGCCAGCAGGTTGCGGGCCATCGGGTGGATGAACCCCGGATGGTTGAAGAAAACCCTGATTTTGTCGACCGCAGGCGCCGCGTCGCCGAGCGGTTCGCAGGCTGCGGCGATGTTTTCCCGGTATTGCCGGCAGCCTGAGTAGCAGCTGAAGCCGCTGGTGACGAACGCAATCGCCCGTCGCACGCCCGCCGCAGACATCTCCCGAAGCGTGTCGGTCAGCAGCGGGTTCCAGTTGCGGTTGCCCCAATAGATGGGGATATCTGGGCCGTGCGCTTTGAGTTCGGCTCGCAGGGCTTCGAGAAGGTCGCGATTCTGGGCGTTGATCGGGCTGACGCCCCCAAAGTGCTGGTAGTGTTCGGCAACCTCCAGCATCCGCTCGCGGGGCACGTTTCTTCCTCGGAGAACATTCTCCAGGAAGGGCATCACGTCGTCAGGCCCCTCTGGGCCGCCGAATGAGACAAAAAGAACCGCGTCGTATGCCGCGTCGTGCTCACCGTCTGGCCGTGCCATCGCACTCCTCACCATGTTGAAGCAAGGCCGCCGCCCGGAAAACGACCAAGCGACAGCCGTCAAAGGCGAGCGGCCATGACCCCGACGGGACTCGAACCCGTGTTACCGCCTTGAAAGGGCGGTGTCCTAACCACTAGACGACGGGGCCGCCCTTGTATCCTAGCCGACTCCGCGGAAAGAAGAAGAGCATCCGCTGCTCGCGGCTTTTTCGAGGGCGATTGCCAACGAGGTGCCCGTTGCAGAGAGAGGGAGCCGCCCTGCTATCGCGGCTTGACGACCCGCGAGGTGGCTGCCGGGATGTCGCCTTTCGCCGAATTCTTCGCGGATTCGGGCTCAGAAAACGAGATACCGTCTCCGGGCGTTGCCTGCCCCGATGGCTCGCAGGTTTCCTCGGCGACCCCCTTCGGCGGGCGGGTGCTCGGAGAAGGGACGCTCGTCGCCGTCACCGGATCGTCGGGAGGTGCGGTCACGGACGTGCCGCTCGAGGCCACGGGAACCTCCACGATGGACTCGAAGACCTCGCGGCGGTGCACCGGAACTTCCTTGGGCGCCTCGATTCCCAGCCGCACCTTATCGCCACGAATTTCCACGACGACGATTGTGATGTCGTCGTTGATGACGATGCTCTCGTCTTTTTTTCTCGAAAGAACGAGCATAAGTGGAGTCCGTTGCGTCTTTCCAATGTACGGATTTACCGTTGCTCGTCAACTCTCCGGCACCCTTCTGAGGTGCGGTCTGGGGCCGAGACGCCGAGAGGCGTCTTGTGACCTCGCGGAGGTGCGCTATACTGCCCCCGGCTTTTTCAAGTGCTCGCGCGGTTGCAGTCTCCGCCGGCACGCCCTCTCACACCCCTTTCACGGTCGCGACGCATGAGGGTCTGGTTTCGCAACTTGTTTTCGGCGATTTCGACGGTCGCGGAAGGTCTTTTCGTGACGCTGCGGGTCTTTGGCAGCACCTACAATCGGGACCGGCGGACCTTCACAGAGCACTTCGAGTATCCCGAGCTGCCGGTTCCCGTGGCCGCCCGCTACCGTGGCTTTCATCGCTATGACCTGACTACCTGCATCGCCTGCGACCAGTGCGCGAAGGCATGCCCTGTTGACTGCATCTACATCGGTAAAGAGCGGGTGCAGGGCGGGAAAGGCTTTCAGGTCAGCGGTTTTACGATCGACTACTCGAAGTGCATGTTTTGTGCTTTGTGCGTCGAGCCCTGCCCAGTCGACTGCATTTTTATGGGGTCGTCGCATGACCTGAGCTGCTACAGCCGGGACGGCACGATCGTTGACTTTGCCAGGCTTCCCGTCGACGTGGCGTGGGGGCGATCGACGCTCAATCCGACGGCGGTGGCGGCTGCCAAAGTGATCGTTGAGCCTGTGCATGGCGGTCCGAATCAATGAAACCGCCCCGTGGAAATCTGTGGATGAGACTGAACCGACTGCGGCGTGTGGGAGGCTGATGGCGTGGTGGACCCGGTTTTGATCGCAGGCTATCTCGCTCTCTTCGTTGCTGTGGGAGCGGTTTTTCTCGCGGTGAATCTGATTGTTGGCTGGCTGGTCCGGCCAAACGTGCCCAACACCGAGAAGCTCGAGGTGTATGAGTGCGGCGAGCCTGCGATTGGCTCAAGCTTCGTGCAGTTCGACTTGCGGTTTTACGTGGTGGCTCTGCTCTTCATCATTTTTGATGTCGAAGTCGCCCTCTTCTTTCCTTGGGCCACGGTCTTTGGGAAGGCGACGCAGCTGACAGACCCCGGGCTCGTCAGCGTGGTCGCTGTGGCGGGCGATCTGAGCGACGCCGAGGGTGGTCCCGCTAGCGAAGAAGCTGCCGCCGAGAGCGATGCCTCGACGGCGGACGTGGCGATTCCCGCGAACGCTGGCGGGCTTGCCTTGTCGCCTGCCGGCACCGGGCTCTTCCGTGAGTTGGGCTTCCAAGCCCCGGTTGTGCCCGTGTTTTCCGTGCCACCGCGTCAGGCGGCAGTGCTGCAGGAGTCTCTGCGGGGAGTGCCTGAGCGGGAGGGCCACTGGGCTGTGCAGCGGTTTGGCAGTCTGCTTGCACGGACCGCGATATCAGACATGGTTGTGTTTTATGCGGTGCTGCTGATCGGTTTTGCCTACGTCTGGTACCGCGGGGATCTTGACTGGGTGCGAGCGGTCTCGGCGGCTCGCGGCCGCACGCCGATTCCGATACCGGCACCGCAGCGGGCTGAGGGGCCGTCGGCGTCGTCGGTGCTCTCGGCCTAGGGCCGCAGATGGTGCGGTCTGGCTCGTGTGAGGCAGCCGCGTCTGTGCGGTTGCCGACGGGGGTCGCGTGCGAAACACAACAGGTGATGGGAGATAAGAACATGCGAGGCCCTGCGTTCCTCGAGTCGCTCGAGGCAGCCGTTCCTGGCGGGGTTGTTGGGACGAACCTCGAAGCGATCGACCCCTGGGTGGAGGTGGCCCCCGCCGCGGTTGCGGATGTGTGTCGCTGGCTGCACGATTCGCCCGAGACGGGCTTCGACTCGCTGCAGTGCATCACCGCGGTCGACTGGTTTGAGCCCGACCCGAAAAAGGCGGCGAAGGCTGGGTGGGATCCGCATCTCGAACTCGTCTACCACCTCTGGAGCACGCGTGCTCGGGTGAGCCTGGTGCTCAAAACCAAGCTCCCGCGGTGGAAGGACGATCAGCCCGGAGTGCCTCCTGAGGTGGCGAGTGTCGCGGGGATCTGGCGGACGGCCGACTGGCACGAACGGGAGGTGTATGACCTCTCAGGAGTCGTCTTTGTCGGGCATCCCGACCTGCGTCGGATCCTCTGCCCGGAAGACTGGGAAGGGTTTCCACTCCGCAAGGACTATGAGATGCCGCTGGATTACCACGGCATCCGAGGCAGGTAGGCCCGCCCATCGCGATCTCTGCGTCGGTTGATCGGCTTGATTCACGATATCGGCAAAAGGACACAACAGCATGTCACAGGTCATCGATGACGATCCTCGTATCATCGAGTTCGATGTGCGGACCGATGAGATGCTCGTCAACATGGGGCCACAGCACCCCAGCACGCACGGTGTGCTGCGGCTCGTGCTGCGGACCGACGGCGAGATCGTTTCAGAGATTGAGCCACACATCGGCTATCTGCATCGCTGTGCCGAGAAGATCGGCGAAAACATTTCCGCCCGGCAGTTCATCCCCTACACCGACCGGATGGACTATCTGGCCGGCATGAACATGAACCTCGGCTGGTCGCTGGCCGTCGAGAAGCTCATGCGGTTGCAGGTGACCGAGAAGGCCCGGCATCTACGGGTGCTGATCTCCGAGATGGGGCGAATCGCCAGCCATCTCGTGGGCATGGGGGCGTACGGCCTCGATCTGGGAACGTTCAGTCCGTTTCTCTACGCGTTTCGCGAGCGGGAAAAAATCCTCGACCTCTTTGAAGAGGCGTGTGGCGCTCGGCTCACCTACAGCTACATCACCGTCGGCGGGCTGACCGCGGACCTCCCTCCGGGCTGGTTGGAGCGGTGTGAGGCGTTTTTGGAGCAGTTTGAGCCGATCATTCGCGAGTATCACGCCCTCCTGACCACAAACGCCATTTTTGTGAAGCGAACCGCCGGCATCGGTGTGCTCTCGCCCGACATGGCGATCAACTACGGATGCTCCGGCCCGGTGCTGCGGGGCAGCGGCGTGGATCAGGACATGCGACGCGATGGCGAGCCCATCTACACCGCGATGTACGACGGCTACGCCTTTGAAGTGGCGGTGATGAAAGACGGCCACTATCCGCGGGACCACGCCTACCCCGCTGTGCCCGCTGACGCGGTGCTCGGAGACTGCTGGCACCGATTCTTCGTGCGGATGCTCGAAGTGGTCCAGTCGATGGATCTGGTGCGGCAGGCCATTGACCAGTATTCGGCCTGCAAAGGGCCGTTGGGCGAGCCGGTGAAGGTGGCGGAAAAGATTCCCGCGGGTGACGTCTATCTTGAGACGGAATGCCCGAAGGGCCAGATGGGCTTCTATCTCATTGGCAACGGATCGGCGATTCCGTGGCGGGTGCGGGCTCGTTCCAGCTCGTTTTCCAACCTCTCCGTTCTGGCAGAACTCTGCCACGGCTGTTTGATTGCCGACGTGCCTGCGATCGTCGGCAGCCTCGACATCGTGATGGGAGAGATTGACCGATAGGGGCGTGGGGCCGGTTTCGTGGCCCCCACTTGAGAACCGAGACAAGTTCGTGCAGACTTCGTGCAAAATTTCACGAAGTCGCGCAACACAGGGATTTCGCCATGTTTTTGGCGAGTGCGTGACGCGTGCGGAGGCTGGTGAGCCGAAATGGCCGAGTACCTTATTCAGACTGTGGGGCTGCCGGGATGGCTGACATGGTCGCTGCTGGCGGTCCTCTCGGCTGTCCTGATTCTCAACCTGATGGCTGGCGGTGCGCTGGTCTTCATCTGGGCTGAGCGGAAGGTTTCAGCTCGTATTCAGGATCGTCTCGGCCCCACGCGAACGGGTGGAAGTTTCGGCTGGCTGCAGTCGCTGGCCGACGGCATCAAGCTGCTCGCGAAAGAAGACCTGATGCCCGAAGGGGCCGACGGCATGCTCTTTCGCGTGGCTCCCTACGTCAGCTTTTGTGCGTCATTTGCCGCGTTTATCGGCCTGCCGTTTGCGTTCGACATGGTTGGCCTGAGGCTGAATGTCGGCGTTTTCTACGTCGTTGCCGTGCTGGGCCTTGAGGTGTTTGGGGTCATCCTCGCGGGGTATGCCTCTGCATCGAAGTGGTCGCTTTTTGGGGCGATGCGGGAAGCAGCCCAGGTGGTGAGCTACGAGGTGCCGCTGGGCATGTGCATCGTGGTGCCAGTGATGCTCGCCGGCACGATGGACCTGGTCACCATCGCGGAGAAGCAGGCCGGCTGGTTCACCAACTGGTACCTCTTCCACGACCCGTTCACGTTTGTGGTGTTTTGGGTGTATGTGACCTGTGCGGTGGCCAGCGTGAACCGGGCCCCGTTCGACCTGGCTGAGGCGGAAAGTGAGCTGGTCGCCGGTTTCCACACCGAATACTCCGGCCTGCGGTGGAGCTTTTTCTTCATGGCCGAATACAGCTCCATGTTCCTGGTGAGTGGCTTGGCGGCGGTGCTGTTCTTGGGTGGCTGGAACGGTCCGGTTCCGATTGCCACGCTCCTTGGGCTGAGCGATGGAACGGGCGAGTCGACCGGGGCGATCGTGCGGCTCCTTGGCTTGGCCAACCTGCTCGGCAAAGCCACGCTCGGCGTGCTGATCATGATGTGGATTCGCTGGACGCTGCCACGGCTGCGGATCGACCAGGTGATGACCACCTGCCTGAAATACTGCACGCCGATCGCTGCGGTGATGTTTGCCGGAGCGATGACCTGGCTGTGGGTGTTTCCCGGCGGTGTGCTGAATCTTGACGACGGGTCGCGTCGGCCGGGCGAGATTCGGGAGGGGTGGCTGGAAGGGCCTGGTGGTCGGAGCACGGCGGTCAGCGATGCCCCTGTTGACGACGCCCCTGCTCTGGCAGAGATCGCGGAGGTATCGAAGTGAGTAGCTCCGTCGCCCAGCTCCTGCCTGTGCTCGCTGCCGCTGAGGGTGGCCTCAACTGGCATGGATTCTTCTTCCTGCTCTTTGCGTTGCTCGCCTGTTGCCTGGCGGTGGCCGTCGTGCTCGCCGACAACGTCGTGAGAATGGCCTTCTATCTGGTGCTCTCGTTGGGGGCGACGGCTGGGCTGTTTTTCCTCGCGGGTGCCGAGTTTGTCGGTGCGATGCAGCTGATGATCTATGTGGGCGGTACTCTGGTGCTGCTGATTTTCGGCGTGATGCTGACAGCGCAGGAGCCGTTTGTGTCGATCAAAACGCCCGTCCGCGACAAGGTGCTCGCTGGGCTCGTGGGCGGAGCGCTGCTGGCGGTGCTCATTCAGGCTGCTCTCTCGGGGCCAGCCTGGTCGGGTTCGGCGGCGGAGGGCGGGGGCGGCGTGGCGTTGGCAGCCGGGCAGCCCTCAGCAACGCCGCTCGGGATGGCATTGGTGGGCATCCGGGTCGACGGCGATGTGGCCAGTGGAGAGAAGTCTCCAGAGGATGGCCAGGTGCGCAGCGGCTATCTGCTGCCCTTTGAAATCGTGTCTGTGCACTTGCTCGTGGTGCTTGTCGGGGCTGCCTATCTCGCACGGTCGAAGCGGCGGAAGTCGTCGGGCGGGCAGGGTGCCGATCTCTCGACGGGAGGAATGCGATGAACCTGCTCTCCGATCCTGTTGGGGTGAGTCACTATCTCATCGTTGGCGCGATCCTGTTTACGACCGGTATCGTGTGCATGGTTGTGAAGCGGAATGCGCTCGGTGTGCTGATGGGCATTGAGCTGGTGCTCAACGGAGCCAACGTCAACTTTGTGGCGTTCGGTTCGCCGGTGCTCAGAGGTGAGCAGGCGTCGATCCTGGGGCTGGATGGCCAGTTGATGGCGTTGTTTGTGATTCTGCTGGCGGCGGCCGAGGCGGCCGTGGCGTTGGCGATCACCCTCAACTTCTACAACAACCATGCGACGGTCGATGTGGACCGCGCAGACGATCTCAAGGGCTGATTGAAAACCGGTGCAGACGGAACTCAAGCTGGATCGCGACCTCGGGCCGATCCTGGCGGATAGAGAAACGCGGGGCTGACGTGGAAGTGCAATCCGATCTCGGCGCGACGCTCTCAACCCTGTTGGGGTTGGCGTGGCTGATCCCCCTCGGGTCTTTCGCGGCCATCCTGTTTTTTGGCCCAAAGATGGGCCCCCACGGCCGCAATTCGGCCTGGGTGGCGACCGCAGCGATTGGGGCCTCGTTTGCACTTTCCCTCTTTGCGTTCGGCACCTGGATGGTGGCGCATCCGCCGCAGGTCGTTGATCATCACGGTGCCGAGCATCACGGTGCCGAGCACGGTGAAGGTGAGCATCACGACGGTGCTCACGGCGGCGACGACCATGGCTCCGGTCATGGCGACGCGGGCCATGAGGAGCATTCCTCGTGGTCGCCGCCACGCGGCAGCGGTGGCGTTCCGGCAACGTTTGCCCGGTTTGCCGACGATGCCGCTGCAGCTGAGCAGCATGCCGCAGGCGAAGGCGGGCATGAACATGACGACGCGGCCCACGCGACCGCAGGGCATTCCTCTGAGAGGCCGGCCTACTCAGGCGACTGGTATTCCCTGTATCGCAGCCCGACGCTTGTGCTCTCGATCGGCTGGTACATCGACAGCCTGACGGTGCTGCTGTTTGTGGTGGTGACGTTTATCGCAACCTGCATTCACGTCTACGCCACCGGCTACATGCATGACGAACTCCACGACATCACGGATCATGAGGTCACGCTGGCGTCGGGTGGGCACCTGCATCGCCCCGGGCGGTATTCGAGATTTTTCCAGGGGCTCTCGCTGTTTTGTTTCAGCATGCTGGGGATCGTGATCGCTGGAAATCTGGCGATGGTTTTCGTCTTCTGGGAGCTGGTCGGTATCTGTTCGTGGTTTCTGATCGGCTTCTCTTTCGAGCGCACGAGTGCTTCGACGGCGGCAAACAAGGCGTTCATCGTCAATCGTGTCGGCGACTTCGGCATGCTCATCGGGCTGATGGCCCTCTGGGGCTCGCTAGGAACGCTGCACTTTGGCGACACCGTGTCGGTGGACGCGGACGGTCATCAGGTTGTTCAGCCAGGCCTGTTTTCTCTTGTGCGTCCAGCCGAAAACGGCCACGCCCTGCAGGTTCCTGACGGCATGGTGGTTGCTGCGGCTTCGGATCGTGTGGCCTCCATCGCTGCGGGCAGCTCTGCGGAGGCCGCTGCGGCTGAGGTGGCCGGTGAGGTTTCCGAGTGGCGAGCGATGGGCATGGGCAACTGGCTGCTCGTCGTCGCCGGGCTGGGCATCTTTTGTGGCTGCATGGGGAAGAGCGCCCAGGTGCCGCTGCATGTCTGGCTGCCAGATGCCATGGAAGGCCCGACGCCCGTCTCCGCCCTTGTGCATTCGGCCACGATGGTGGCGGCTGGCGTCTACCTCACCGGGCGGTTCTACCCGGTGCTCACGCCCGATGTGCTTGTGGTGATTGCCTACATCGGAGCGATCACGCTCTTCATCGCGGCGACGATTGCGCTGGTCTGCACCGACATCAAACGGGTGCTTGCCTATTCGACGGTCAGCCAGCTGGGCTACATGATGCTCGCCCTCGGAGTTGGTGGCTGGGTCGCCGGCCTCTTTCATCTGGTGACGCACGCCTTCTTCAAGAGTCTGCTGTTTATGTGCTCGGGCTCGGTGATCCACGCCTGTCACACCAACGACATGCGTCGAATGGGCGGCTTGCTGAAGAAGATGCCCTACACGGGCTGGACGATGCTGGCGGGCTGTCTGGCGATCATTGGGGCTGGCGTCCCGTTTGTGATCGGCTTTTCTGGCTACTACTCAAAAGACTCGATCCTTGCCCAGGCTCTGCTGTTTCGCCAGGTGAACCCATCGCACGCCGTGCTCTGGTATGCGGCGGCTGGTGGTGCCGCCCTGACCGCGTTCTACATGTTCCGTCTGTGGTTCATGACCTTCCTCGGGGAGCCTCGCGACGAGCATGTCGCGGAGCATGTGCATGAGTCGCCGGCGGTCATGACCGCCCCACTGGTCGTGCTCTCTGTGATGGCCGTGATTGCGGGATGGTCGCTTGGTCCGCTTGGTGTCGCCAATCTGCTTGAGCAGGCGAGGCCGCTGGGCACGGCAGACGGCCTGACCGGCGGTGGCCTGCTGACCGCGGCCGTGACGGTGCCAGCTGAGGCGGCGAGCCATGCCGATTCGATCCACTTCACCGCCACGATCACCGCCTTTGCGACGGCAGCAGCTGGTGTGCTCCTGGCGGCTGCCTTCTATGTGTGGCGGCTCGTCAACCCAGCAGCAATCGCGACGGTGCTGCGGCCCGTGCACACCTTCCTCGAAAACAAGTGGTATTTCGACGAGATCTACGACTGGATTTTCGTCAAGCCCGCCCACGGCATCGCGGCGCTCGCCTCGGCGAACGATCGCGGGATCATCGACTCCATTATCCATTTCTTTGCCTGGGCGTCGCGGCAGCTTGCCGCGGTGGATGCCTGGATGGATCGTGTGCTTGTCGACGGACTGGTCAATGTCCTTGCCGCGGCCACGTGGAGTACGGGGCTGCGTCTGCGGTCCATCCAGACAGGCCGACTTCGTCAATACGTGATGTTCATCGTCGTCGGGACGGTGGCCATCTTCCTCCTGGTAAGCATGATGTTCAGCACGACGGTCGCGAGTCCCTGACCCTGCTGCCCACGCCGGCTGGGCTGTCCAGCCGCTTGCCACTCCCGAGGCCCGCCAGTTCGGAATCCTTTTCATGTCGCAACCAGCCTTTTGGCCGCTCACGCTGATCCTCTTTCTGCCAGCGATCGTGGCCTTCGTTCTCTCGTTGCCGATCATTCCCAAGGCCCGTGAGGAGCTGATCCGGTGGATTGCCTTGGCCACGACAGGTGTCGTGTTCGTGATCTCCCTGATGGTGGCGGTGCCTGCGCTCGGTGGTTTTGGCGGGGCGATGTTTTCCGTCGGCGATCCCGACATGCAGCTTGTCG
>ERZ891134.1872-NODE-1872-length-13412-cov-6.883806_pt1 | contig 13412 bp, 13 predicted proteins | sample MGYA00520888_ERZ891134 | MGnify/ENA primary metagenome ERZ891134 (study PRJEB32303, sample SAMEA104408692) | aquatic metagenome | biome: Brackish water; feature: Coastal; material: water | place: Baltic Sea | collected 2014-10-23 | depth 10 m ... | reverse complement strand
CTCGCGGCGACCGGCTCAGCCTCGCTCGCCGCGAACATGCCAGCGGCGAACATGCCAGCGGCGAGCCCGTGTGGGAGCTGGTGCATCCGCGGTGCAGCCGCCAGCGGAAAGAAGACCTCGAGGAGGTGGAGGCGATGATGGCCGCCGGCGAGATGGAGATCGCCCGCGATGAGCTCGTGTGGCTGCTCTCGGAGTGCCCCGACTTCCTCGACGCCCACGTTCAGCTGGGCCTGATCGCCCTCGACGACGGCGATCCGAAGCTCGCCCGCGGCCACTTCGGCCGGGCCTACGAGCTTGTGGTGCGAGCTGTCGAGGCGGCTGGCGTGACCGGCCCGCTGCCCTACGCGCTTGAGGGCAACCGCGTCTTTTTTGAGGCTGCCAAGGGCCTGGCCCACACGCTCGTGGCCACCGGCCGCGACCCGATGGCCCGCGACCTGCTTCGCCGCACGACCCAGCTCGACCCCACCGATACACTCGGTATTCGCGGCGTGGTCGAAGGCCGCCCCACCGATTCCTGCGGCAGCTGACACCCAGCCGGGTGGCCGCTGGGCCAGCAGGCTGCTCCACCGCTCTTCTGAGGATTCACGCTGTGCCGGCCAGGTTTATCACGCTCGAAGGCATCGATGGCTCAGGGAAGTCGTCGCAGCTGGAGCGGCTGGCCGACTGGCTGCGGACGCTCGGCCTGGAGGTGGTCACCTGCCGCGACCCAGGCTCGACCGCCGCTGGCGATGCGGTTCGCAGCATCCTGCTGCACCGGCAGGAGATCCCGCTCGATGCGACCGCCGAGATGCTGCTCTACATGGCGGCCCGGGCCCAGCTGGTGGCGGAGGTGATCCGGCCGGCTCTGGCCCGCGGAGCCTGGGTGGTGAGTGATCGTTTTCTGCTTTCCAACGTCGTCTACCAGGGGCATGCGGGCGGGCTGGGGCCTTCGCAGGTCTGGAGCGTCGGTCAGACGGCGACCGGCGGCCTGCAGCCAGACCTCGTGCTCTGGCTCGACATCGATCTGGCCACTGCGGCCGCCCGCATGCAGCGGGACCTCGACCGGCTGGAGAGCCGCGGGGTCGATTTTCGGGAGCGGCTGCGGGCAGGCTACACCGCCGAGGCCGCAGCCGATCCGAGCCGGGTGCGGCGGGTGGACGCGACCGCTGCAGCCGATGCGGTGGCCGGCCGGCTGCAGGCGATCATCCGTGAGGCCTTCCCGGAGCTGCCGGCGGAGGCAGCCGCGTCGACGACCCCCGCAACCACCACCGCCCAACCGCAGGAGTGAAGCCGATGGCCTGGGAAGGCATCCAAGGGCACGACGACGTGGTGGCGGGGTTTGCCCGGGCGGCAGCCCGCGGCCGCGTGGCGGGGGCCTACCTCTTCATCGGCGATGAGGGCGTGGGCAAGGCGACCTTCGCCAAACGGCTGGCACGGGTGCTCACCTGCGAGTCGCCCGGAGACGACTTTACGGCCTGTGGCCGCTGCAGCTCATGCATCCAGGCGGCGGCCGACAGCCATCCCGACATCGACATCGTGGCCAAGCCGGAGGAGCGGGCCACGATCCCCATCGAGACCTTCATCGGCACGCCGGAGCACCGCATGCGGGAGGGCCTCTGCTGGCGCATCCTGCTGCGGCCAGCGATCGGCCAGCGGAAGGTGGCGATCATTCTCGATGCCGATGCGATCTCCGAGGAGGGGGCCAACTGCCTGCTCAAGACACTCGAAGAGCCGCCAGACGCGTCCGTGCTGATCCTCGTGGGCACGGCCCTGGAGCGGCAGCTGCCGACGATCCGTTCGCGATGCAAGGTGGTGCGGTTTCGGCCGCTGCCGGCGGCGGTGATTGCAGAGGTGCTCGCCGCTGAGGGGCTTGGCGATGGAGAGAGCCGCCGGGAGGCGGCCTCAGCGGCCGCTGGCAGTCTGGCCCGGGGCCGGCTGCTCGTTGATGCAGGCGTGGTGGCATTTCGTCGCACGCTCGTTGGGCTCTTGGCAGCCCGGCCGTTCCATGGCGTGGAGGCCGGCCGCGAGATCACCGCCGTCATGGAGGCTGCCGGCAAGGAGGCGGCCCGGCGACGGCCCAGGCTCAAGCTTGCTCTGGAGCTGGCGATCGACTTCTACCGTGCCGGGCTGCGGCTGGCGGCCACGGGGCTTGAGCCGGGCGATCCGCTGCTCGCGCGGGCCGCTGCTGCCTGGCTGCGGGCGGGGGGCACCTGCGAGCAGGCCGACACGCATCTTCGCCACACGCTTGAGGCCCTGGAAACCATCGATCGCAACGCCAACCTCGGCATGCTGATCGACGCCTGGACGGCAACGATTGAGCGGCCTCGGCAGGGCCTGCTGGTGTCGAGCTAGCAGCTGCCGCCTGCGGCGTTGTTGTGCCGTTGGTTCGGTTGCACCAGCTGTGCGGCCGCAGAGTTTTCCTGGTTTCCCAGGCTTTCTCTCCCTGGGGAAACCCTGACGGCCCCGCTTTGCCGCCATCGATTTTCGCCCGCCATGCAGACGATTTTCTCTTCACGGGGAACAGTCGGTGGCGTCTCTTTGGCGGATCTGCATGCCTGCTACGAAAGCACGAAGCGTTTTTGTCGTCTCTTTTGCAGCCGGGCTGTTGGCCTCTGCGGCGGTGCTCGTTTCCTCAGAGGGAGCCGCCGAGCAGCAGGCAACCTTTGGCCTGCTCGATGCCGACACGGCCAACGTCGACGCGGGCTCGGTGGAGCCTTCGCCGGTGGGTGATCCCCGTGAGACGGCGTCGCGGCTCCGCAGCCGCCGGAGCCCGGCAACCACCGACGCCGCGGCACAGGGGCGGAGAGCCCGTCCGGCCCTGGCAGCCGAAGACAGGTCGATGCTGCGGCTCGCCGTGGCCACCGACGACGCCTCGACCGCGTCGATCGTGCTTGTCGATTCGCAGGAGGTGATTCGCCCGAGTCGCCCTGCTGGCGAACCGTGGATCGAGCCCTGTGATCTGCGGGATCGGCTTCTCGACCATGCAGAGGCGTGTGGTGAGGCAAGCGAAGCGTGGGCCCGTGCCATGCTCACCGGCCTTGATGCGGCCGTGGCCACCGACGGACCTGACGATCCGGGCACGCAGGCCGCGATCGATGCCCTGGCCGAGCTCGCGGTGGATGGCATGCGGGCTGCCGATAAGGATCCAGACGCGGAGCGTGCATCACAGACCCGTCGGGCAGCCTTTGCGGTGGCCCGGCGCGTCGACCTCTGGCAGGCTGCGGCGGATGTCTGCTGCGGCGGTGTCGGAAACGGCGGGGTGCGAGCCGCGAGCGAGCCTGCCGCTGCGAGCGATGTTTATGCCCTGCTTGCCTGCATCGAGCGATTCGAGGCCGACCCCACCGTGGCGGCCGCTACGGAAACGCGGCGGAGAATGGACCAGCTCGCCGTTCACAACGTGGCTGGGATGGATGGCCTGTGCAAGGCCTTTCACGACCACTACCTCGCGCCCAACCTGCGGATCTCCGCCACGGCTGCGTTTGCCGATCGGCTGATGCCCGAGCCGGTGGTGGAGCGGGGCCCCGTTGTGGAAACGATTCTCGGCCGCGACGTGCGGGGCAATCGGGTGCTCAAGCGGAGCACGCGGGTGGTGTTTGTGCCCGATCCACACGACGTGCGGCTCGATGTCGAGGTGCAGGGCGACGTGTTTTCCCGCACCGTCACAGACGCCGGCCCGGTGCTCGTCAACGGCAACTCCACCAGCACGTTTACCGTTCGCAAGCCGGTCAAGATCTGCAGCGAAGGGCTGCTCGTGGGGGATGCCCGCGCGGTGGCCTCAAACCGCTCGCGGGTGTCAGGGATGCAGACGAGCTTCGACAACATTCCTTTGATGGGCTCGCTGGTGCGAACGATTGCCCGCAGCCAGCAGCAGTCGGCGCTGCCCGAGGCCAATCGTGAGGCGGCCCGCAAGGTGATCAGGCAGGCCTGCCGCGACGTCGACACCCAGTCGGAGCCGCAGCTGGCGGATCTCGAGCGTCGGGTGAGCGAAAAGCTGTGGCGGCCGCTGGTCGAGCTGGGGCTGGAGCCAGCGGCAGTGGCGATGCAGACCACCGACGAGATGGCCACGGTGCGGCTTCGCCTCGCCGGCGAGGGGCAGCTTGCTGGCCACACGCCGAGGCCGCGGGTTCCAGCCGACGCCGAGCTGAGCGTGCAGGTGCACGCCACCTGTCTCAACAACGCCTTTGATCGCTTGGAGGTCGCCGGCCGCGTGTTTCCGCTGGCTGAGCTCTATCAGCATGTGGGGGAGCGGCTTGGCCAGGAGGTCACGATTCCCGACGACCTGCCCGACAACGTGGTGATCGGCTTTGAGCAGGAGCAGCCGATCCGGGTGGAGTGCCAGGACGGGCTCGTGCACGTGACTGTGCGGATCGACTCCATCGAGTCTGGCCGCCGCGACTGGTATGACGTGGAGGCGGGCGTGAGCTACCGTCTCGTGGCCGAGGGTCCGCAGGTGGTGCTTGAGCGGGACGGGCCGATTCGCATCGGCGGCGAGGGCCAGCGGGGCCGGTTTGCCATCGCCCTGCGAACGGTGTTTGGCAAAATCTTCCCGAAGGAGCGGCCGATCCCGCTGGTCCCTGAGAAGCTTGCCAGCGATCCCCGGCTGGCCGACCTCGATGTCTGCCAGGCGGAGGCGACGGATGGCTGGCTGGCGATCGCTCTCGGCCCCGAGGCCGCCGACCCACCAGCGACGGTGCGGGCTCCTGGCACGTCGCACCTGCGGTAGGAGCCGCTACGTCGCCAGCGGCCCGGTCATCTCCACCGGCACGACCCAGCGGTCGTAGTCGTCGGCGGTCACGAGGCCACTGGCCACCGCCGCTTCTTTGAGCGTCGTGCCTTCTGTGTGGGCCTTCTTGGCGATCTTGGCCGCGTTCTCGTAGCCGATGTGGGTGTTGAGGGCTGTGACGAGCATCAGCGAGTCATTCAGATGGTGCTCGATCCGCGGCAGGTTGGGCTTGATGCCCACGCCGCAGTGCAGCCGGAAGGAGTCGCAGGCGTCGGCGAGCAGCTCCGCGCTCTCCAGCACGTTGTGCACCATCACCGGCTTGTAGACGTTGAGCTGGAAGTTGCCCTGGCTGCCAGCGAAGGCGACGGCGGCGTCGTTGCCAAACACCTGGGCGCAGACCATCGTCATCGCCTCACACTGCGTCGGGTTGACCTTGCCCGGCATGATCGAGCTGCCAGGCTCGTTTTCGGGAATCGTGATCTCACCGATGCCGCAGCGAGGGCCGCTGGCCAGCCAGCGGACGTCGTTGGCAATCTTCAGCAGGGCGCCGGCGAGGGTTCGCAGGGCGGCGCTGGCGTCGACCAGCGCGTCGTGCGCCGAGAGCGCCGCAAACTTGTTGGCCGCCGACACAAACGGATGCCCGGTCTCCGCGGCGATCTCTGCTGCGGCTCGATCGCCAAACTCCGGATGGGCGTTGAGGCCGGTGCCCACGGCGGTGCCGCCGATTGCCAGCTCGTAGAGCCCGCCGAGCGACCGCTCGATCACCTCGATCCGCTCATCGAGCTGGGCCCGCCAGCCGGAGATTTCCTGGCCGAGGGTGATCGGCGTGGCGTCTTGCAGGTGGGTGCGGCCGATCTTCACCACGTCGGCATACGTCGCCTCCAGGCTGGCAAAGAGATCCCGCAGCTCGCGGACCGCCGGCAGCAGCCGGCCATCAATCCGCTCTACCGCGGCGATGTGCATGGCGGTGGGGAAGGTGTCGTTCGACGACTGGCCGCGGTTGACATGGTCGTTGGGATGCACCGGCGTCTTGGAGCCCATCTCGCCGCCGGCGATTTGAATCGCCCGGTTGGAGATCACCTCGTTGGCGTTCATGTTGGACTGCGTGCCGCTGCCGGTCTGAAACACCACCAGGGGGAAGTGGTCGTCGAGCGTGCCGGCGATCACCTCGTCGGCCGCCTGCGTAATCAGGGCGACCGTCTCTTCGGGCAGCTGGCCGAGCGAACCGTTGGCGATCGCGGCAGCCTTCTTGAGGATCCCCAGGCTGCGGATGATCGAGCGGCCCCAGCGGTAGCGTTCCACGCCGATCTTGAAGTTGTCCCGCGAACGCTCCGTCTGGGCACCCCAGTAGCGGTCGGCGGGAACCTGCACGGCTCCCATGCTGTCGGTTTCGGTGCGGAAGGCCGGGCTGGTCATGCGTGGCTCCTCAAGACAAGGTGTCGTTTCCCTCTGGATTCTCGGCTGCTCCCGGCACGCGTCAACCGTGGCCGCGCGTGGCGGGGGTATACTTGGCCCCTGCCATGAACTCGACACTGCTGACCCGTGGATCGCTGCTCGCCCGGCTGCATGAGGAGCCCGAGAACGCTGAGGCATGGGGGGAGTTTGTGCGGATCTATGGCGGGCATGTGATCGGCTGGTGCCTGGCTCACGGGCTGCAAGACGCCGATGCCTCCGACGTGTCGCAGGAGGTGCTCGTTCGCTTCTGGAAGCAGGCGGCGAAGTTTCGCTACGACCCGTCGCAGCGGTTTCGAGCCTACCTACGGCGGATTGTGGTCTCGGCGCTCGCCGACCGCACGCGGCGGGTGCACGACGAGAAGCCCGTGCCAGGCAGCGATGCCTTTCAGGCGATCTTCGCCTCGCTGCCAGCCCGCGAAGATCTGGTGGCCCGGATTGAGGCCGCCTACGACATGGAGATCTTTGAGCTGGCAGCGGGTGAGGTGGAGGCACGGGTGCAGCCCCGCACCTGGGCGGCATTTCGGATGCTGGCCCTCGAAGCCCGCAGCGGGGCTGAGGTGGCCGAAGCCCTCGGGATCAGTGTGGGGCTGGCCTATATGTCGCGGTGCAACGTGCAGAAGATGATTCACGAAACGGTCCGGCGGCTGGAGGGCGGCCAGGCCGAGGAGGGTCAGCGATGATTGATCGCGAGGAAACGGCCGGTCTGGCATGCCCTGACGAGGCGCAGTGGGAAGCCTTTCTCAACGGACAGCTTGAGAACGCCGCGGTGGCCGTGCTGGATGCCCATCTTCGCGACTGCCCTGCCTGCCTCGCGGCCGTCGATCGGCTCAGCGCGCACTGGACGCTGGGGGAGCGGGTGGCGAGCGACCGTCCTGCGACCGTGGCGAGCGGAGCTGCAGGTGATCCCCGGGTGGCCGAGCTTCTCCGTCGGCTTCCGCAGCGTCCGCCCGCGGGCAGCGGGAGCGGCAACGGCACCGCGGCGATTCCCACAGCGATTCCGCGGATTCCCGGCATCGAGGAGCTTGAGCCCGTGGCCAGCGGCGGGATGGGGGTGGTCTACCGCGGTCGCGACGTCACCCTCGGGCGGACGGTGGCGGTCAAGGTGCTTCGCGATGCCGGGCTGCTTTCCGACTCAGCCAGGGCCCGTGCTCGGCGGGAGTCGCACCTCTGTGCACGGATTGAGCATCCCAACATCGTCGCGGTGCACGCCGCCGGCGAGGTCGATGGGCTGCCGTATCTGGTGATGAGCTGGATCGCGGGGCCGAGCCTGCAGAAGCGGCTCGAGACCGACGGGCCGCTCCCGCCGCGGCAGGCTGCCGGGATTGCTCGTGATCTCGCCCGCGGCCTGGAGCGGGTGCACGCCTACGGTGTGATTCACCGGGATCTCAAGCCCGACAACATCCTGCTCTCCACCAAGACCGAACCTCCCACCCCGATCCTGATCGACTTCGGCCTGGCCCGCACCGAAGACACCTCGCAGCAGCTGACGCAGACGACCACCGTGCTCGGCACCCCGGGCTTCATGGCCCCGGAGCAGACCGGGCTCGATCCCTCCTTGGGCGAGGTCAGCGCCGCCACCGACGTGCATGGCCTCGGCGCAGTGCTCTATGCAATGCTCACCGGCACGCCGCCCTACGCCGCGGCCACCGCCACCGCCACGATGCAGTGTGCCAGCCGTGGCGAGCTCTGCGAGCCGGCATTGCTCGACCGGCAGGCCCCCGCAGACCTCCGCACGATCGTCTTGAAGTGTCTGCACACGTCGCCGGCCCGCCGCTACCGCTCAGCAGGCGAACTGGCCGACGATCTCGAACGCTTTCTTGCCGGGAAGCCGGTGATCGCTCGGCCGATTTCTCAAATGGAGCAGCTGGCGAAATGGGCCCGTCGGCGTCCGGTGACGGCCACGCTCGCGGGGCTCGCCGCCATGATGCTGGTGCTCGCTGCAACGGGCGTGGCGTATCACGTGATGGAGCTCACGCGAGCCAACGCCGAGATTCGTCGCAGTCGCGACATTGCCGACGAAGCGATGGCGCTTGCCGGGCGTTCGATGGAGCGGCTGACCGGCGCGTCGATCAAGCGGATGCTGCTGCGGGGAGAGCCGCTCGATGCGGGCGATCAGGCCTATCTCCAGCAGGTTGTCGAAGAGTTGGAGCGGTGGCCGCTGGGCTCGGATCCGCTGGCGGGCCTGAGGTTTCGGGCCAGCGGCTTCCGCCGTGTTGCGGAGCTCTTCTACGGTGTGGGGGACTACGAAGACGCTCTGGACTGCTACCGCCGTGAGCTGGCCACGCTCGCGGCGATCGAAAAGCGGAGCCCTGGCGACCCCGAGATCCTGCGGGCCCGGCTGAGCGGCCACTACCTCCTGCGGCATTGCCTCTACCACCTCCGTCGTCCAGATTAGGCGATCGCCTCCTCGCGGGAAGCGATTGCACTGTTGGAAGCGGCTCCCGAGGGATTTCCACGCCGCGAGCGCGACCTGATCGACACCAGGCTCCACCTGGGTATCTTCCTGCATGAACAGCAGCAGCCCGAGGAAGGAAGCCGCCTGATCGAAGCCGCGCTTGCGGAGCTTGCGGAACTGCGGCGGCAACAGCCCGACAACGCCGATCTCGCAGTGCAGGAGGTCCACTCGCTCTACAACGCGCAGCTCTCCGACTACGCCGCCGGCCGCACCGAGGCCCGCCGCGAGAAGATCGACCGGCTCGTGCAGGTTTCCTCCGAGGCCCTGGAGCGGTTTGACGAGCATCAAGACGAGTTCACCACATCGCTGAGCAACGGCCTCACTCAGCAGGTCAACATTGCCCGCGACGAGGGAAGGCTCGATGATGCGGTGGCGATCGCTCAGCAGCGGCGGGATCTGTGTCATGCCGCCATCGAGGAGGAGCAGTCGATCAGCCGGCTGCACACCGAGCTGATCGATGCCGACCTGATGCTCGCGATGCTCTTTCGGCAGCTCGGGCAGCCCTCTGCCGCGGCGGCTCCGCTCGACGAGGCGATCACCATCGGCGAGCAGCTGGTTGCGGCCCAGCCAGCCGTCTTCGACTACGCCATGCTGCTCGGGCGGGCCCTTTACGACCGGGGCACGCTGCATCTCGTTTCCGGAGAGACAGAGGCCGCCGTGTCGCTGCTGGAGCGGCAGATCGGCCTGCTGGAGCCCTGGCGAGAGCAGCAGGGCCGCACCAACGATGTGGACCCTTTGGTGGGGTCGGCGAAGACGATCGTCAACGACATCCGCAAGGGAGGCGGTTAGCCAGCCGGTGCTGCTGGGGAGGAGCTGCCTCGCTGATTGCTGCAGCCGGCTGCGGTCAGCCCACCGGGTCGAGAAACATTCCGCGGGCGGCAATGGCCCGGTGGGAAAGCTCCTTGCGGCGGGTGCCGAGCTTCACCGAGATCCGCCGACGGTGGGCCTGCACGGTGTGCACGGAGAGGTCGAGCTTGGAGGCGATCTCGCGGTTGGTCATCCCTTCGCCGATATACGTGAAGATCTCAGCCTCGCGGGCAGAGAGGGGCTTCTCGGCGTAGCTCTCGTCGTGCTTGGGGTGAGGGGGAGCAAACTTGCCGAGCACGCGATCCACAGCCCGGCGGAGCCTGGCAAACGACGAGCTGCGATTGAGCACCGTGGGGCTTCGGCGGCTCAGCTCGTTGGGCAGGGCCTCGGTGTTGCCGCGGCTGGTGATCACGATCGTGTGGCCGCTCGGCGTGATCTTATGGAAGGTGGCCACGGTCTCGTCCGCGAAGTCCTCAGGCATTGGGAGGCCGAGGATCAGGATGTCGGGTCGATGGTCTTCGATGGCGGTGCGGACGCCGCTCGCCGAGGCCTCCTCGGCCACCACCCGCAGGCCCCCGCGGAGGGAAAGCATGCTTGAGAGCAGGTCGAGAAACATCCGCTCTTGATCCACGATCAGGCAAGTCAGGTGGAAGGAATCCATCGTGTGGAGCACCGTTTCTGGAGGAGGGCGTTTCAGCCGGCCGCGGCGATCCAGCCCCGTCCGTGGCCACGCGACATGCCCGGCCGAAGGTAATACGGGCCGAGGCTGGCAATCCTCAATGAGGTTTTTCGTTGGCCTGGCAAAGCGCCCCGTCACGAGGCGTATGCGATCACGATCGCCGGTGACATTTCCGGCACGGGCTCGCTGACGAGCCGGGCGGTGACGGTCACCGCCGTGCCTGAGCCCTCGACCTATGTGATGCTCGCCATCGCCGCCCGCCGTCGCCGCACCGCGGCGTGAGCGATTGGCCGAACCGATGCACCTGGCGGCAGTTCGCCCGTACCTTGCGAAACGGTTGTGGCTGCCATTAGGCTCAAATGCCACTGCCAGGTCCCGAGTCTATGCCCGCCACCGACGCGCGATGCGATTGATGCGATGTCGCCGTCCGAGCGGCTGGCCCGCGGGCAGGCGCTCTTCAACTGGGCCCGGGAATGTTTGGCCAGGCAGATTCGTGCCGAGCATCAGGCAAGCGGTGCGTCGGAGCCCCTTGATGCTGGAGTGGTGAAGTTGCTTGTGTGGCGGCAAATGTACGCGGCCGAGCCGCAAGTCTGTGAGTGGATTGACCGCCTGGTGGCCGATCTTTTCCGTTGAGGCCTTCCGCACAACGCTCGAAAAGTTTCGGGCGCTCATGGACGCATGCGGCCTCAGGTATCACCTCACCGATGGCGTTGTGGGAAACGCCCTCGGCGAACCTGAAGAAATTGAGTAGCGGCAAGCTGCTGCTAGCCATCGCCACCGCGTTCACCTCGGGGCTGGCGGCGGGAGGCGGTCAGGCACCGCGGCGTGAGTGCGTGCGTGGGGTGGCACCCCAAACCGGGCCGGATGTCGAAGCTGGGAATCAGTTACGATGAAGGCGTCTTCCAGCACGCACGGTAAGGTGAAGCGTATGGCAACAGAACACAGACCGCCGCAGTCCGCCATGCACTACGACGTGACTGCCGACGCCCATGGCCGCGTTGAGCTCACCGGCCCCTTTCGGCCCGGGCAGCGGCTGACCATCTTCGTGCTTCCCGAGGCGGAGGAGTTCACAGATCTGACCGCCGCTGCCACCACCAGCCTCGAGTTTTGGGACAATCCTCTCGATGACGAGGACTGGAATGAAGCCCCGGCAGGGTGACATCGTCCTGATCCCCGTACCGTTCACCGATTTATCGAGTCGGAAACGCCGCCCCGTCGTTGTTGTGTCGTCGGACGAATACAACGATGAGAGCCCGGACATCCTCGTGGTCGCGATGACATCAAACCCACAGCAGACTCCTTGGTCGCTGAGGATCACGGAGCATGACCTCCGGGCCGGCCGACTCAATCGGCCCGGGACCATTCGGGCGGACAAGATCTACACTCTGGCCCAGTCGCTGGTCGTCAATCGTTTCGCGTCGGTCTCGCCGGAGATGCTTCGGCGAATCCACGCGACACTCACGCGGGCGCTCGGCATCCGTACGCGATAGCGGCCGCCCGCCGGCGCCGCACCGCGGCCCTGAAAGTTTGACCGCGGTGCTGCAGCACGATTGACATAGTTGCCGAGGTGCTATACTGACGTGCAGTTTGGTGCTGTTCGAGAGGAGCGAGATATGAGCCCAACAAAGGCAACAATGATCGATATCATCGTGCGGCAGCCGGACGACAGCACCTACGACGAGATCCTCAAGGAACTCGCGTTTGCCAGGATGATCGAGCGGGGCATCCAGGACGCGGTCGTTGGTCGGCTCCATACTACCGAGGAGGTCGTCGAGGCAGTAAAGTCGTGGCAACGTTAACGTGGACTTCAGAGTCGCTCCGCTGTCTGCAAGAAATCCATGAGTACATCGCCAACGACAACCCTCGTGCGGCTGTAAGTGTGGTCGAAGGCATTTGCGCGAAGGTCGAAATCCTCCGCAAGCATGCTCGACTGGGCCAAAGGTATGAGCCGATTGCAGACCGTGAAGTTCGCGAAACGTCCTACGGTCATTACCGGATCGCATACCTCATTGACGACGAGACGCGGGTTGTGGTGCTCGGCGTCTTTCACGGCAGTATGGACATCGAACGTCATCTGACCTGAGTAGTGAATCGGTGACGGTGGCCCGCGTGCCCAAGCCTTTGACCGCGGTGCCGTCCGCCATCGCTGGCAGCAGTGTCGTCTCTGCCCTGCGCCGCTGCACAGTCGCATGAGGACGCCCTGCGGAGACCGCTTGGTGCAGCTCGCAGGGCCTGTTGCTCAGGTTGCGTTTGAGGCGTGAGGCCCGCCTTGCTCGAGGTGGTTTTGAAGCATCCCTCGCGAGGGCGTCCCCTTGCGCGACTATGGAGCGAATCGCTCCACTTTTGGGCCGAATTAGTCGCGGCGCGTTATACGTTTTGCCCCACCTGGTGGAGCGATCTGCGCCACCCCTTGAGAGGGGTGCGTGTGAACGCTTCCTTTTTCTTGGGGGAGCGGCCTGCATCTCCACCGATCGCCCCGCGTTTTTCGGGTAGGCGCTCGCTTGGCGAGGGGGCGCCGCGCTGTTTTTTGGCGCAGGATTTGCGGGTTATTCGGGTCGTCGCAGCGGCAACCCCGCCGCGACACCGCCGAGCCGGGGCTTTCCCGGCCTGACGGACGCCGAAACCCCAGCCGATTTAGAAGCCGCCGCCATGACGATCTCCCTTCCCGCCCGCCGCCTGGCCAGCTCGTTCCTCGCCGCCGTCGCCGCTGCCGCGATCGCCACCGCGTTCGCCGCCGCGACCGCCCACGCCCAGACGACCGTCACCCTCGACGGCACGAGCGGCTCGAACTCGATCTCGACGGCCTACACCCTCTCCGGCGACACCACCTTCGACCTCGGCTTCTTCGTGGACTACCTCATCGTGGCCGGCGGCGGGGCCGGCGGCAACGGCACGGGTGGCGGCGGGGGCGCCGGCGGCCTGCTTCAAGGATCGACCTTGCGGGTTTCAAACGCCAGCAACACGATCACCGTTGGCGTCGGCGGCCAGCCCCTCAGCGCTTCCCGCGGAGGTAAAGGCGGCAACAGCTCTGCGGTCGGACTGACGGCCATCGGCGGCGGTGGCGGTGGCTCCAATTCAGGCGGCACAGGCAACAACGCCGGCGCCGCCGGCGGCTCAGGGGGCGGCGGCTCGGAGAGTAGTGGCACCGGCGGTTCCGCGACATCCGGCCAGGGCAACAACGGCGGCACCACCACCAGCAGCATCTTCGCTGCTCCCAACTACCCGGCCGCCGGCGGCGGCGGAGCCGGCGGAGTCGGGACGCCGCCTGCCAACTCGAGTGCTGGCGGCGGCGCCGGCGGCGCGGGCGCGTCGTC
>ERZ891134.1868-NODE-1868-length-13440-cov-6.599103_pt1 | contig 13440 bp, 8 predicted proteins | sample MGYA00520888_ERZ891134 | MGnify/ENA primary metagenome ERZ891134 (study PRJEB32303, sample SAMEA104408692) | aquatic metagenome | biome: Brackish water; feature: Coastal; material: water | place: Baltic Sea | collected 2014-10-23 | depth 10 m ... | reverse complement strand
GCGGCCCGAGGACCCGTCCCGCTTGCGTGCGTATTCGCTTCGCGGCCCGAGGACCCGTCCCGCTTGCGGGCGTATTCGCTTCGCGGCCCAAGGACCCGTCCCGTTCCATCAGGAGCCCCCTCGCTTGTGGAGCGAAGAGACGGCCTACTCCTGTCCTTCGGCTTGGGCGGCGAGGGTCTGGAATCGTGCGAGATTGCGGCGGATGGTGTTGTTGTTGGGCTCGTAGCGGGCGGCGAGGGTCTGGGCTCGGATCGCGCGGTCGAAGTTGCCTTCGGCCGCATGGCAGTGGGCGAGGGTGTCGAGGTAGCTGGCGTTGTCGAAGGCCAGTTCCAGTGACCGCTGCGAGTAGCGGGTGGCCTTCGTGAGGCGGTCGGGGGAGGTGGTGGCATCCGCCGTGTTGGCTGCCAGCCAGGCGTATTCGTTGTAGCCGTTGGGCTCGTCCGGCTTGGCGGCGATCTCTTTCTCGATCTGGGCGAGCGCGGCGTCGATCTGCTGCCGCACGGTCTGCCGCTGCAACGGCGTGGCCTCGGCAAGCCCGTGCAGCGCGATCAGGGCATCGACATCTTTGGGTGAGGTGCGAATCGACTCCTCGAGTTTCTGCCGCTGCAGACCGAGTTCACCCCGCTCGGCTGCGGCGACCGCCTCGAAATAGAGCATTCGCGAACGGGTCGTGGCGGGTTCCCGGCTGAGCTGCCGCAGGATCGTGTCGGGGTCGACGTTCTCTTGGGGCCGGGGCTGGAAGATCGCGGCGAGGGCCTTGGCGGCCTCGTCTTCACGGCCCTGGTCGTGCAGAAACTCCGAGAACATGACCGCAGTCAGCACAAACTCAATCGACTGGGACTGCGGATCGCCAACGATCCGCCCGTATTCGCGGCTGGCCCACTCGGTCGCTCCCCACTTCGCGAGCATCACAGCAGCCTGCAGACGGTCCATCGCCTCCCCCTCGGCAAGCCGACTCGCTGCTGCTGCGGTCTGCTCGCCGCGGTCGTCTTGGCCGGCTGCCGTGAGGGCGACGGCTGCTGCGAACGACAGGAAGAGGTCGTCATCAACCGTTCCCGAGGCGGTGAACGTCAGGGTCTCGACCACCTCCGCGAGGTCGTGTTCCACACACCACGCCAGAAAGGCCGCTGCCTCATCACCCTTGCTGTCGCGAACGTCGGCAAGCAGGGCTTCGGCAATCTGCACTGCCTCGGCCTTCCGCTCGGCCGCGACGAGTGCCTTGAGCCATAGCCGGTCGAACACCCGGTTGGTGGAGTCGGCAAGACCACTGGAGAGCTCCGCCGCCTCATCTGAGGCATCGAGTGGCGGCACCGGCATCTCGCCGGCTTCCACGGAGCCCGCCAGCAGCGTTTCTCTCGCCGACAGGATCGCCTCGATGGCTTGCGGCTGCCCGTCTTCGAAGTCAACCACGGCCCTCACCAGCGCGGCCGCCGGTCGCTGGCTCTCGCCGATGCCAGCTCGGATCAATGGCATCATGCGACGGAAGAAAGGATCTCCAGCCGACCATTCGCGAACCAGCAGCGCCGCCGCCACGCGGGCTGCGGCCGGGGATTGTTCGAGCCGCAGCAAGCGGCCCAGGGGTTCGATGCCTGCTGCATCGTCCAGCCGCAGCAGGCGGTGCATGATCGACACCCGCTCGCTGAGCGACGACGCCTTGTAGGAGTCGAGGAGCTTGGTGACCGCTGGCGAGTCGTGCGGCCGGCTCAGTGGAATCGAGTGCACCAGCCAGCGGGCACGCAGGGCGATCTCAAGGTCGTTGCTTTCTTCGGCGGCTTCGAGGAGCTGGTCGATCGCTGACCCGCCAAGCTGCTCAAGCTCCCGCATCGCTGCATGTCGGCGGGCGTAGTCTGGATCACCGAGCTGCTCCACCAGCGATGCCAGGCGGGCGGAGTCGATCTGCTCAGCGGGCTCTGCGGTGGCTGCTGCAGCCAGCACCCCCGCCGGACTGGTGACGAAGCTCCACGCCATCGCTACCGCCAGGAGCATCCCGAGCATCGATCGCCAGAGACTCATCGAGACGACTCCTCACCTGCCTGCACCAGACCGGGGCCGTGGTGCTGTCGCACTCACCCAGCTCCATCCATCCGCCTCTGGCAGACTATGCCCGTGGTGGGGATGGCGGCAAGCCGAGGAGGAGGTCCTGGCGGTTGCCGCCGAGAAGCCGGCTGACAGTTCAGCTGGCAGCAGCTGGTTCGATGCCAAGATCGCGAATTGTGAGCATCGACTCCATGGGGATGCCGCGGGCGGCAAAGGCATCGGCTCCGCCAGCAAGCCGGTCAACGAGCGTCACCACGCGGTCGACGGAGAGGCCAAACTCCTCCGCTCGGTCGATCGCCAGCAGCGACGAGCCACCGGTTGTCACCACATCCTCAAGGATGACCACGCGGTTGCCCGCCTTCACTGGCCCTTCCACGTAGCGGCCGAGGCCATGTCCTTTGGGCTCTTTGCGGATCATGAAGCCCTTCAGCGGAACTCCTGCCACGCCCGCCATGGTGACCACCGCCGCAGTGATCGGGTCGGCGCCGATTGACATCCCGCCCACGGCGTCGGGGAGCGGCCCAAGTTCCTGCAGCCGGGCGAGCACGGCCTGGCCAACCAGCATCGCCCCAGCCGCGTCGAGCACGACCTGCTTGGCATCGAGGTAGAAACTCGCGGTCTTTCCGGAGGCAAGGACAAAGCTTCCCCGCTGCAAAGCCTTGGTCTCAAATGCCTCGATGAGCTGCTGGGAGAGGTTTGCGGTGGGCTGAGGCGAGGAGGGGTCCATTCGTGGGCTCGCTGGGGAAAGGGACGTGAAGCACGCAGTTGCTGCCGTTTCAGGCGAAGCAGACCTGACGAGCCTATGATGGGAATCGGTCGGCAGGCTGTAAACCGTTCACGGTGAGCGATGCGAATGGCACATGCTGGAAGTGGTCGCACGAGCGTCGGTCGTCCCGGCTGGAGGGGCCGGATCGCCGTTCGTCTGCTGTCGGCGGTCTTGTGTGCTGCCGGGCTCGTGCTGGGGGCCTCACAGGCCGACGACCTCTTTCCCGACGATCCCTTTGCGGAGGTGCCCACGCTCGACGCCGCTGGCCAGCCGGCCGACGCCCCCGCTGCTCCCACAGTCGACGCACCGCCTCAATCGCGCGGTCAGCCACAGCCCGGTGGACGGCCGCAGGTCGTCGATCAGCCCGCACGCCCGGAGCCCCCTGCCGCTGCGGATGAGCCTGAGGATCATCTCGCTCCGCCCGAGGCGGCTCCGCCTGTCGTGGCGCTCTCGCTGCGGCTGCCGATCACGGGCAACCGCGACACGCAGTTTATCGCGTCGGTGCTGAGGCAGCTGCCGCAGCTGCGGAGCCAAGCCGGCCAGCGGGGGCTGCTGGTGGTGCGGTTTGATGGCGCGGTCGAGGGGCCGAGCGACTTTGGTCGTTCCCTGGAGATCGCCCGGTTTTTAAGCGGCCGTCAGCTCGATGGTGTGAAGACCGTTGCCTGGGTCTCGTCGCCGATCACCAGCCATGCCGTGCTTGCGGCGCTGGCCTGTGAAGAGATTGTGATGGCCCCGACTGCCTCGCTCGGGCCGGTGGAAGAAGACGCCGAACGGGTTGATGAGTCGATGCGGGCGGCCTATGCCGAGATCGCGTCGCGGCGTCAGACCTTTCCGCCACCGGTGGCCGTGGCGATGGCCGATCCAGACGCCCGGGCGGTGCGGGTGAGCACACCGAACGGCGAGCGGTTTGTGTCGTCGCGTGAGGAAGTTGACCGGCTGCGGGCGAGTGTTGCCGTGCTCGACGTTGAAGAGCTGGGCCCTTCGCCCCTGGTGTTTTCCGCCCGCAACGCTCGCGAGGCCGGCTTTGTGCAGTGGCTTGCCGACTCGCCCGACGAGGTGGCCCGAGGGCTCGATGTGCCGGCAGCGGCCCTGGCTGCCGATCCGTCGCTTGATGGTGGCTGGCGGGCGGTGCAGATCCCACTGGCCGGCGCGATCGATGCGTCCCGCGTCGCGCGGGTGCGGGCCCGGCTGACCGACGCGGTTGACGACGGAGCCAACCTGATCTGCCTGCGGATCGACAGCCCAGGCGGCTCCGCCGAGCAGAGCCTGGTGCTGGCCACCACGCTCGCTGGCCTCGACCCCACGGCAGTCCGCACGGTGGCCTGGGTTCCCAACGAGGCCCTCTCGGATGCGGCGCTTGTGGCGCTGGCCTGCGATGAGCTGGTGATGGCGGAGGAGGCCGTGCTCGGGGGTGAGGGGGCAGGGGCCATGGATGCCCGGGCCCTGGAGTCGCTGCAGGTGGCCTGGCGGGAGGGCGTCGCCAAGCCACGGAGCCGGTCCTGGTCGCTGCCTCTGGCAGTGGTCACGCCAGGGATTGTCGTGCGTCGCTACAGCGATGCCGCAACCGGCCAGGTGGGCTATTTCTCAGACGAGGAACTGGCCGAGCGGGTCGACCGCGATGCCTGGCAGGCAGGGCCCCAGATCGGGGTCGGCCCCATCCGCGTCACGGGGGCCACCGCCGAATCGCTCGGCTTGACCGCACACCTGGTGGAGTCGGCCGCGGAGTTTTCCGCCGCCTACGGCCTCGAAGGCGAGATGGCGATCGTCGAACCGAGCTGGGCGGATCAGCTCTTCGATGCCCTTGCCCAGCCAGGCGTGGCCTGGCTGCTGCTGCTGATCGGCGGGGCAGGGCTCTACATCGAACTGCACACACCGGGCCTGGGGCTCGGCGGCTTTGTGGCGATGGTGGCCTTCATCGTCTACTTCTGGAGTCAGTACCTGCAGGGCACGGCCGGCTGGCTGGAGGTGATGCTCTTTCTGGCAGGGCTCTTCTGTATGGCGGCGGAAATCTTCATCCTGCCCGGCTTCGGTGTGCTTGGGCTGGGCGGCGGGCTCTTGATTGTCGGCTCGCTGGTGCTGGCCAGCCAGTCGTTTATCGTGCCGGCCAACGACTATCAGCTGCGGCAGCTGCAGTCGTCGCTGCTGGGCATCCTGGCGGCCTCCGGAGGTATCCTGGCGATGGCGATCTTCGTCCGGCGGTGGCTCCCGTCGACGCCGGTGCTCCGCAATGTGCTCCTGGTGCCGCCAGATGCGGAGCCGGCAGAACTCGCCCACAACCCGCTGGAGGAGCTGCTCGGCCTGGAAGGCGTGACCACCAGCAGGCTCGCGCCGGCAGGCACGGCGCGGATTGCGGGTCGTCTTCAGAACGTGTCGGTGGAAGGTGGGCTGATCGAGCCGGGCCGAGAGGTCCGGGTCGTGGAGATTCGGGGCGGACGCGTGCTCGTCCGCGAGGTGTCATGAATGCCCTTTTCTGGACAGTGATCCTGCTGGCGGTCGGCCTGCTCGTGATGGTGCTCGAGGTGTTTCTGCCCTCAGGTGGCATCCTCGGCTTTGTGAGCGTGGTGGCGATCCTGGCTGCGGTCGTGATGGCCTTTGTCGAGCAGGGGCCGGCGATCGGGATGCTCTTTCTGACCGCCGCGGTGGTGACGGTTCCTGGCGTGTTGATCATGGCCTTCCGCTGGTTTCCACGCACGCCGCTGGGCCGGCGGGTGCTGCCGCCACCGCCAGATGCCTCGGAGGTTTTGCCCGAGTCGCCGCAGCGGAAACGGGCCCGCGGCATGGTGGGCCGCAGCGGCCGCGTCGTCCGCGAAATGCTCCCTTGGGGCAGCGTGGAGATCGACGGCACGACCCTCGAGGCCGTCAGCGAGACCGGCCCGATCGCCCTGGGCACAATCGTCGAGGCGGTGGGCGTGCAGGGCATGGGCGTGGTGGTTCGTCCACTCGTCAGCAGCGACGACGCCACGCCGTTGCCCACCCGCCGTGAGCTGGGGGCGTCGTCTGCGGAGCCTGCTCCGCCGCCGCCAGGCCTCTCGAGCACCCTGGAAGACTTCGAGTTTGAGCAGTTTCAGCGGGACAACTCCTGAGCAGCCAAGGACTGACCCGAGGCAGGCGTTGCTTGACGGAGCCATCCCGGCGATCAACCATCGGGAGTGTGGTGGTCGGTTCGGCACTGGCGTTTGGAACGCTGCGTTTTGTTTCTGGAGCCTCTTATGTGGCCATTGGTTTTCCTCGGTGCGGGCATCTTTGCGGTGCTCGTGGTCCTTGCCTTTCTGGCGAGATACCTCCGGCTGTGGCTGCAGTCGTATGCCTCGAGCGCAGGCATCGGCCTGTTTGACCTCGTGGCGATGAGCTTCAAGAAGGTCAATCCGACGGTCATCGTCCGCAGCAAAATCATGGCGGTGCAGGCTGGCCTGGGCGACGCCACCGGCATCACTCGCCAGTCGCTTGAGGCCCACTATCTCGCCGGCGGCCGCGTGCCGCTGGTCGTGCAGGCCCTGATTGCTGCCAACAAGGCAAAGATGACGGAGCTCGACTACAAACTCGCCACCGCCATCGACCTCGCCGGCCGCAACGTCCGTGAGGCGGTGCAGACCACGGTCTATCCCAAGGTGATCGACTGCCCAGGCCCCAACAGCGGCCGCGACTCCCTCGATTCCGTGGCCAAAGATGGCATTCAGCTCAAGGTCCGTGCCCGCGTCACCGTCCGCACCAATCTCAATCAGCTGATCGGTGGTGCCACGGAAGAAACCATCATCGCCCGCGTCGGCGAAGGCATCGTCTCAGCGATCGGCTCCGCCGACAAACACAGCGACGTTCTGGAAAATCCCGACCGCATCTCCAAGACCGTGCTCGCCCGCCGCCTCGACTCCAACACCGCCTTTGAGATCGTCTCGATCGACATCGCCGACATCGACGTTGGCGGCAACATCGGCGCCCGGCTGCAGGCCGACCAGGCCGAGGCCGACACCCGCGTGGCCCGAGCCAAGGCAGAGGGACGTCGGGCGATGGCCGTGGCGAAAGAGCAGGAAATGGTCGCCGGGATCGAAGAGAAGCGGGCTGCACTCGTGGCCTCTGAAGCCGAAGTGCCCAAGGCGATTGCGGAATCGCTTGACGGCGGCCGGCTCGGCATCATCGACTACTACAAACTCCGCAACCTGCAGGCCGACACCGAGATGCGGAAGAGCATCGCTACCGCCGGGCCGGTCTCTGCTGCGGTGGATGCAGCGTCGTAGCCGCCGGCCCGCCGGAAGGACCACACCATGCCAGCCATGCCCCTCTTCGCCGCCGGCCTCGACTGGCTCGAAGCGCTGCTGCCGATCATTTTCGTCTTCATCTGGATCGTCTCCCAGATCGCTGCTGTGGTGCGGAAGCTCCAAGGTGGGAAGCCGGGTGCTCCCGCTCCCCAGCCCCGGCCTGCCGTCAGGCCAGCCGCCGCTGGGCCACGAGCGGGCCTGCCGCCTCGGCAAGCCGAGCCAGCGGCCGCCGGTCTCGATGCCGATCTCCGCCAGCAGATCGAGCAGTTTCTCAAGGGCCGCCCCACCGAGCCGATCACCATCGAACGGGCCGCCCCGCCGATGCCTCCCAAGCCCCGGCCGGTGCGAAAGCCCCCGCAGCGGCAGCAGCCGAAGCCGGCTGTTCCCCCGCGACGCGAGGTGGGTGGAACACCGATCGCCGAGATGCCGCACCTCACCTCCTCGCTGATGCCCGATGCGAGCAAAGAACGGGAGTCGCGTCCGGCCGCGGCGTCGGTGGCTGTCGCGGGAACGATCGCCGCGCTGCTGGCGGATCCCCGTTCGCTACGGCAGGCGATTGTGGTGCGGGAGGTGCTCGATCGGCCGGTGGGACGCTGGTAGTGGGCCGCTCGGGGTGAGCCCGGGGCTGCCCCTCCGGACGCTCACTGCGGGCCCTCCAGGCCCTCGCTCGCTCGGACATCCGCTGCGCTTTGGCCCTCCGGACATCCGCTGCGCTTTGGCCCTCCGGGCGTCGCTTGCGCATGGAGGCCGGAGGGGCAGCCCCGGGCTCACCCCTCGCTGGATGGTTGAGGACGGCCTGTCCGACGCTGCGCGTCGGTCTGCGGCAGGGGGAGCCCGCAAGCGGGACGGGTCTTCGGGTGCCGGAGGCACCTCGGCTGTGCCGAGGCCGCGTCGCGGCCCGAGGACCCGTCCCGTTCCCCGAGGTTTGGCGGCCAGCGGCCGGGGAGGGAGTGGGCTCGAAAAAAGTGCTAGCAGTGGGTGTGCTAGCACGGCGGCGGCGGCTGTGGTGGGTTTGCCTCGTTTGACCTGCTTGCCTGTCTTGGAGGTGTGCTGCGCAGGCTGCGCAGGCTGCGAAGGACGCTCGGACGTGGAGGGCGGAGGTGGGGGAATCCGGGGACGAACCGCCTTGAGGGCGGAGCGGGCCCTGGTCTACAAGCAGAGGTGCGGCGGTCAACTCCGCTGTGTGCTGGCGTGTGGACGAGGACGCCCAAGCCTCGTCTGCACGCTGGCTTTTTGATCTCGCACGGATGCGAAGGACGCAGGTTCATGCGGCAGTTTGACGGCAGGTGGCCTGGTGGTCGGGCGACTCGGAGTGCGGCAGGATGCAGCCGCCTGCGGCTTGCCGCGCCAACCACGCTGACCGCGAATGCCGGTCTGAGGGTCATCGCGGTGATGCTTGCGGTGCTTGCTGGTGCGCCGGCACGCGGCGTTGCCGACGACGGCGAGCCGCCCGCAGCCGCAGCACTGCCAGCGCGGGTGCATGTGGCTGCCGGCGAGACGTATCTTCGGGCTGGCCCCAGCAACGACTTCTATCCCACCGGCCGGCTCACTCGTGGCGATGTGGTCGAGGTCTGGGACTTCGATGCCTCGGGATACGCCGCCGTGCGGCCGGTTGCAGGCAGCTTCAGCTGGATTCGGGCGGACGACCTCCAGCTGCTCGACGAGGCGGCCGATCCCGCTGCTGCGAGCGACACGCGGCGTGTGGGGGTGATTCTCAATGATGGCGTCGTCTCGCGGATCGGCTCGCAGCTCAATCCCTGCCGGCATGCCGCCCAGGTGCGGCTGGAGGCCGGCGAACGGGTTTCGGTGATCGACGCCGTGACCGCGGAGCGAGGCCGCTATCCGGGAACCTGGATGCGGATTGATCCACCCAGTGGAGAGTTTCGCTGGGTGTGGGCGGCTGACCTCGCGCTGCCACCGGGCGTCGAACCACCTGCGGCTCCACGGGAGCGAAGCGACATCGCGCTGGTGTCGGGCGAACTGGAATCGCTGCCCGGGCCGCCGCGAGAGCTCGATCCTCCGCAGGCCTCACCGATTCCCGAAGCACCGGCTCGTGACGTGAGCGACGACCCTCCCTGGTACAGCCGCTGGATGCCACAGGGCTCAAGTGTGTTTGAACCCTGGAATCGGCCGGTGGCCGGATCGGTCGAGGCCGGCGCGATGGCCGCATCTGGCGATGAGCTTGACGACATCGATCTCGAACTCTCCCTGGCCGTCGCCGCCCCGGAGGATCAGTGGAATCTCACCCCGCTTCGTGAACGGCTCAACCTCGCCAGTGCCCGGGCCACGACCCATCAAGAACGACTTCGGGCGGATGCCCTCGATGCCAGGCTCGCCCGCTTTGAGTCGATTCAGGCCCGCCGGGCGGCCCTCGATGAAGACGCCGCCTCGGCCGAAAACCAGCTGCGACTGGGCAGCCTCTGGTCGAGCCTCTCAGCACTGGGCAGCCGTCCGGTGCGGCCCGGTGTGTTGCCGGGCGGCGCTCCTGCCAACGGTCAGCCCACCTGGACCCCTCCCGACGCGGTGGAAACCACCGGCCGGCTGGCAACGGTCGTCTCTCGACGCCCCGACGCCCCCCGCTGGGCCCTCGTCGATGCGAGCAACCGGGTGCTGGTGTTTGTCTCGCCGGCCGACTCGCTCAACCTTGCTCCGCTTGTCGGCCAGGAGGTGGCCATCCGCGGCGCCCGGGGCTACATGCCGGAGTATCGCAAGCCCTACCTCGTGGCCACCGAAGCGAGGCTGCGGCTGGCCGCCGCCCCCCCCTCAAGCACCGACACCCAGCGACGGTAGCGGCCCATCTGGGCCTCACGGCGTCGACGGGACCGCTCGCTCGGTCGGCAGTTCGTTGCTCATCCAGCGGCTGGCCAGGCGGCCGGCGATCTCCGCTTCTCCTGCCAGGGCTCCCCCGTCGCCGGCGGCCCGGTGAGCAGCCATCGCCAGCTGCCGGCGGTGTTCGGGAGCGATCTGGGTGAGCCGCTGGGAAAGCCGTTCCACGCCCAGCGGGTTCTCGGCGGCCGTCCGCGAGAGGTGTCCCATAAACAGGCAGATCTCGTGCACGTTCCAGCCAGCGGTGCTGACGATCAGCGGCTGCAGGGTGCGGGTCACGATCTCGAAGCCGAGGCCATCGACATCAAGAAACGCATCGGTCTTCAGGCAGACCCGATGGCCGGGCTGCCCGGGCGAACCGTCGTAGTGGTAGCGGAGCAGCACAACGCAACGGCCAGACAGCGGCTTGGGCGCGAACGGCCCCGCATAGCCGCCCTGCCCGTGGAGCACGAGCATGCCCTGGGTCGCATCGCCGCTGCGGTGCAGCGTTCGCATCGTGCCCACCGTGCCGTAGCCGTCGGCCAGCCGCCACTGATCCGGGCCGGCTGGGTCGAGCGTGAGCCGACTGATGTCGAGCACCCGCCAGATATCGACAACCCCTTCGGGATGCTCAAGCGCGAACACCAGCATGTCTGGGTGGCACGCAAACTCCTTGGTGGGCAGCCGCCGGTAGAGCGTGGTCGATCCCACGCACTCCCGCACGAGCTTCGCCTGCTCCCGCGGGAGCATCACCTTGGAGAGCGCTGTCAGGGCATCCTGCCGCGCCGCCCGGCTCGAGCTGCCTGTCTCGACCGTGCGGATCTCTGGGTCCGGCCGTTCGGCCGCACGCAAGGATCCTGCCGGCAGGCAGCTGCCAAGCCCCACAGCCAGCAGCGTGGCTGCCAGCCATCCGGTGTGTCTGATGCGGCCTCGGCGGTGACTCACCGCGCGGACCGTGCATGTCGGGCTCCCGGCACGCCGGCAGCCCCCCCCTGGACAACGTCGCATTCAGGCCCCCCTTCGCGAACGTCACAATCGTTTCGATTGATGTTTTCGTCACAGGTGGAACAGCCGAATCACTTTGGCGGCGCGGCGCGGCAAAGTCGCCTGCCTTCGCCCAAACCGCCAGCTCGCTGCTGCTTGCCCAGCTTGAAGAGCAGCCGCGGATCTGCCGCAGGGCGGGGTTGGAGCAACCGGTGGCCTTGCCTACGATCCCGCCTCGACACCCTGCACACCCCTCCCGCTGAGCATCCTGAACACCTGTGCGACGATTTCCCATGAGGCACAACGCGGAGATGCCGCAGGATGGCATGGATTCTGGCAGCGGTGGCGGCGACCGCCCGATGGCCTGTGAGGGCCGCATCGCCCGTCTGCTTGTCGCCTGGACGCGGCTCTGCCTGAAGGCGCCAGCAGCGGTGATCACGATTGCCGTGATTGCCGCCGGGGCGGCCGGCCTGCTGACGCAGCAGCATCTCGGCTACAAGGTGAGCCGCGTTGATCTCCTCGATCCGGAGAGTGAATACAACCGGCTGTGGATCGATTATCTCGCCGAGTTTGGCGAAGACGACGATGCGGTGATCGTGGTCGAAGGCCCGTCGCGGGCCATGGTTGTCGATGTGCTCGGCGAGGTCTCCGAGGAGCTCTCCCAGGAGGGGTCGCTCTTTCACTCGGTGCTGCATGAGGTCGACCTCTCACAGATCCGCTCCAAAGGCCTGCACTACCTGCAGGTCGAAGACCTCGAGTCGATCAATGGGTTTCTCGCCGAGAGTGCGCCTGTTCTTGCCGGGGGCTGGTCGCAGCTGCGAGTCGGCTCGATGGTGGGTGGGCTCGCCAGCCGTGTGGTGGCGGGCCACCGCGGCGGTGAGGGTGAGCCGCCGATGGAGGCTCTCGAACGCTACACCGAAGGCCTGCTGACAAGCCTCTCGGTCGCCTCATCCGGCAGCATGCCCAGCGAGATGCCACGCTCGTCTCCCTGGCCCGGCATGCCCGGATCGCTGGAAACCCTCTCAGAACTCTCCAGCCAGTATCTGCTCGCCAAAGACGGCACGCTCGGCTTCGCCCTGGTGCGGATCGCCAAGTCTGACGATGGCTTTGCTGGCGCCTCCGAAGCGACCGATGAGCTGCGGCGGCTGATCGACCTCGTGTCGGCCCGGCATCCCGACGTTGAGATCGGCCTCACGGGCCTGCCCGTGATGGAAGACGACGAGATGCGATCGAGCCAGAACTCGATGGTTCAGGCGAGCATGCTCTCGCTGGCTGCCGTGGCGGTCGTCATCGTGGCGGGCTTCGGCGGTGTGCGGCATGCCCTGCTCGCCAACGGCGTGCTCGTGATCGGTATGGCCTGGGCCTTCGCCTGGGCCACGATCTCCGTGGGGCATCTCAACATCCTCAGTGTCACCTTCGCCGTCACGATGATCGGCGTGGGCATCGACTACGGCACCTACTACGTCGGACGCTATCTCGCCCTCCGCCGCGAGGGCCACGACTGCGAGGCCGCCCTCCTCGGGGCCAGCGGCACCGTGGGCCCCAGCATCCTCACCGGAGCCATCACCACCTCGATCGCCTTCTTCTCAGCAGCCCTCACGAGCTTCGTAGGGGTTTCCGAGCTGGGCATGATCGCCGGCGGCGGCATCCTGCTGTGCGCTGCGGCAGAGCTGCTGGTGTTGCCAGCCACCATCGCCGCCGTCGATCGCAGCGGCTTCTTCAACTCGGTGCCCGAGCCCGTTCCCGTGCACCGCTGGCTGCGGCCGGTGATGCGGTATCCCCGCTTTGCCGTGCTCGCCTCCCTGGCGGTGATCCTGCTGACAGGTTCGGGCATGCACGACCTGGCCTACGACCACAACCTGCTCAACATGCAGCCTGAGGGGCTGGAGAGCGTTGAGCTGGAAAAGAAGCTGCTCACCGAATGCGACCAGAGCGTGTGGTATGCCCTCTCGATTGCCGACTCGCGGGAAGAGCTGCTGGTGATGAAGGAGCGGTTTGAGGCCCTGCCCACGGTGGAACGGGTTGATCAGATCGCCTCCCTGCTGCCAGCGGATGAGGATCTCAAGCGGCCGGCGATCGAGCAGATCCGCACCCGCCTCGCCAGCCTGCCGGAGCGTCCTCCCCAGATTCCTGTCGACCGCATCGACAGCCTCGGCGAGACCCTCGCCTGGGCCCAGGCCGAGGCAGCCAAACGCCCCGGCGGCCTCCGCACCGCCTGGCATCTCGAGCAGTCGCGAGACATCCTCCGCCGGATGCCGCCGGAGGTCTGCAGCCAGGTGCTCGCCGGTTTTCAGCAGGCCACCGCCGGCGACCTCCTCTCCCGCATGCACGCCCTCCAGGCGGTCTCCAACCCGGAGCCCCCGCAGCTGGAAGACCTCCCCGCGAGCCTCGTCGATCGCTTCGTCGGCTCCAGCGGCAAGCAGCTGCTGAAGATCTACGGCCGCGGCGACATCTGGGACTTCGAGTCGCTGAAGAAGTTTGTCTCCGACGTCCGCAGCATCGACCCGCGGGTCACCGGCCATCCACTGCAGGCCTACGAAGCGTCGCTGGAAATGAAGCGGAGCTACGAGGAGGCAGCCCTCTACTCGGGCATCG
>ERZ891134.1867-NODE-1867-length-13445-cov-5.336819_pt1 | contig 13445 bp, 13 predicted proteins | sample MGYA00520888_ERZ891134 | MGnify/ENA primary metagenome ERZ891134 (study PRJEB32303, sample SAMEA104408692) | aquatic metagenome | biome: Brackish water; feature: Coastal; material: water | place: Baltic Sea | collected 2014-10-23 | depth 10 m ... | reverse complement strand
CAATAGCGTTAGGGGTAGCAGGATCATACATGGGTGGTGCAGGACTATATATGCTAGGATCATATTCTGCCGTAGAACCAGCAGGCATATTTGCTGGTGTTGCTGGAAGTGTACTGGCGTTAGTTCTGTATAACAAACTAAATGAAAAGTAAAAAAATAGCAGTATTCTTACATTTATATAATACAGAGTTAGCACAATATTTTTTAGATTACTTATTACCATTAAAAAACTTGGTAAAAGTATATATCACACTGCCTGATGATGACAATGAGCATCAAGAGGTCAAGGATTTATTAGACCCTATAAAACCTACTTTTGATCATATTGCTAATATTGGTACAGATATTCTTCCTTTTCTTAAACAGTTAAATAAGTACGGCAATAAACATACTTATTTTTTAAAGATACATTCTAAAAAATCTTTAAGAGATCACCACGCGAGTTGGCTATCTATTCTGATGCACGAACTAGCAGGCAGTGAAACAATATTCAGAAATAACATAGATATACTTGAACAAAACCCACAACTGGTATCTATTGGCCCAGCATCATGCCTGATGAACTATGAGGCTTGCCACGATATATGGATAGATTACCTGATGCACGAAATGAAAATACCCGATGATAATAGGTCTCATTTTATAGCAGGCACAATGTTTATGGGTAGAACAGAATCTTTCTTAAAATATTTCAATAAAAATGTTGCACAATGGCTAGAATCACTTATGATAAAGAAAGGCGAAGTTGGTCATACAAAAGATTGGAGTCACACTTTGCAAAGGTGTTACCCGTCCTATGTCCATTCTATGGAAAGAATATTTGGCTATATTGGTGACGTTTCTATTACTGAGCCTGCTTGTTATTTATTTGCTAAAGAGAAAGCACTTAGAAGATTAGTTATTACTAAAGACCAAGAGATATACGATGTTTTCAACAGTACAATATTCGGTCAAATTGTCAAAGAAGAAAATAATGAAATAACCATAGTATGGAAACACAAAAGACCAAGAAGCAAAGAAGTATATAAGATTGACCATGAATTACGCTTACTGCAAAAGGTAGACGATGACTCCTGACGAACTTTACGAACTGTTTTCAAGAAGCCCATGCACATCTTCACCAAATCCCGGTAGGAAAATTGATCCTGTCCGTGGCAATGGCGATGTGTTTGGAAGTTTTGAACAAGGAAACGGTGCTGCTTATTGGTTGGCTAGAATAGTGGATATGGCTAGTTTCCTTAAATACTCTTGTATAGAAGAAGTAACTGAAAGCCCAGCATATACACACGAAGATTATAAATATCAACTCTGTTTACCTTTTAAATTTTTAGAACAGTTAGATGCTGGTGCTTACGAAGAATCACAATCTCTTCCTGAATGCGGAGTTGCACACAGTTTTCGTAATGCCGTAGATACTATGAGAGCCTGTCACTACGTAGCAAATAAAGACTTTAATAAAACTTTTACTAGAATGGCAACAGAGTATATGGCATACTGGGGATACACTAGTATACCTGACAATCTTTTTCTGCTTGGCCCAGACATCCTAAAACAAAACGAGCAACAAGAAAAAGGACCGACAGTAAATGGTATGCCTTGTTTTCCGGGTAATCAAGGAGTTCCCGGCTCGCCACATGGTTGCGTTGCATGTGTCGGTGAAGAAAGAGCCAGTTGTAAAGGATGTACTTGCTGCGATCCAGTAAATCCTGACGATATATGCTGTAAACCGGGAAGTGTAGACTATATAGAACAATGTTGTGGTTACAATAGACTAACCTACGACAACTTCTCTTATTTTATACCATCTCAAGACGGCTCTTTTGGTGGAGACCTGCTTACTGGCAGACTAGGAGAAGCAATATATCATCTAGGTATCATAGAAAGAAAAGACTATCAAGGTATCGTTAGTCTTAGAAGCAATGCTGCTAATAGGCTTAAAAGTGTAGACTACGGATTGTTTTTTGAATATTTTCAACAACGTAACGGATGGACTTACGGAGAATACCCATACGAAGAAGGGACAGATATGGAGCCTGTACCTCAAAAAGAAGAGGTTATCGAAAGATGTAGAGTTGCCATGCCTGTTATGTTACCAGCCAGCGTCAGCAGTAAAAGTGGTATGCCACAGACCGATACTGACTATGGACTAAAACTGATAAAACAAATGTTGTTTAACGGAGAAGGTCTTGCGTTATTCAGTAATGTAGGTTTTCCTAATGTTAGAGACAGCACAGGTCTTGTGTATCCAGATAGAATATGGTATCAAATGTATAGCATTATCGGCTATGATGACCGTTGTATAGAATTTGATGAATGTGTTTATGTATTACATTGTCCTTTTGGAGATTGGATTAGTGGTGGTCATCCAAGTTGGGGGCCATTGCCTACTGGTGCTTTTTTGGTGACAGAAACAGTGATGAAGGAAATGATTAAATACATGAATGGCAATGATTACTATAATTGTAGAAAAACTAAGTGTCCACTGTCACCTGAAGATTGCAGTTTACCAGAAAATATTGATGAATATACTGGCTGTGGGCCTCCGATATATCCAAACTGTTTGCCTTATTTCTGTGCTGAAAGACAAAGTGCATTTGGTATGCTTTTTGCTCTTAGCCTTGATGAAACATTAGTACAAAACAATGTAAGGGATGAACTATTAAACTATCAACAATTTATACCTAGTTGGTCAACCTCTGATCTAGTAAGCCATGCCGTAGGATATAGTTGTGCATGGCGTATACCTCAAGACGGTAATGAGGGGAATGACGAAGACGAAAGAGAACATTATTTTGTGTGGGGTAATGTGGAAGGCCGTAACGTATGGAGAGAGCCACAACTAATAAACCCACTCTATTCACACGCTAAAGATCATCAAGATTTAGTCATCATGGAATGTGAACCTCGACCAGCCTGTGAAGGAAGAGACGATGTTGACCAGCCAACACTAAAGTATAAAGTAAAAGTAGAGCCATACTTTGGTTTTCTTAAAATAGAATCACAACCACCACCTCAAATGCAAAAATGGACAGTTTACGGAGACGGAGCATTCGACAATGGATAGACTAGAATCATTTAACTTAACAATAGTATCAGGATTAGTAGAGCAAGAGTGTTCTTTTGCTAATCCAACCAATAGTATAATAGTAGATGTAGATTTAAGAAACTGCTTTTGCAACGGAGGCAGAATAAATTTATACGACCACAAATGCACAGAGACAAAAATATGTTGCAGGGTAAGAGAAGCCCCTTATCCTGTTCCAGCGTGTTTATATGAAGATGGAGAAGTCAAAGGATTTAATCCTGAAGACGAAGTTGATCCTGCTAGGGAAGATATGCAAACTTATAGTTTTATAGGTCATGAAATTGCAGAAGATGACGAAGACATAAAACCACCTTTTGATAAACCTTGGACAAGTTTTGGCGATCAGGAAGGCAGCCCCGCTGGTGCTTATTGGACAGCAGAAGCAGATGGAGGAGACGATATAGCAACGTCATATGTTAATGGTAGATTTCCGTTCAAACATTTCTTTCTTAATTGTGAGACCACTTTTTATGGTCAAGCACAATCACCATGTGCATTTGTAGGATATGTTAATGGTGGGTTTTTACATGCCAATACTTTTGATTGGACGATCAGCGATCCTAGAGAAGGTTTATGTGAAATTGTTATAGATACACAAGATTGGGAATCTGCTCCATACTCTGATGATCCTGCATACAATGTAAGTCGTCAAAAAATGGTAGCAGATTTTACTAATGATACTTTAGAAGATTTTGAAACTAGGAATTTAGCATATTATGTAAGACCTCAACCTTATAGACTAAGTTTTACAGATGTACTAGCATACAACATTCAAATTGGTGATCAAGGCACATACCCTAACGCAGGAGGTATAGGAAACATCGCACAACCTGTAGTAGACTACAGTGATTTGGATGAGGTTAAATGGGGTTTTGGTTCTCTAACTGTTCAGGCTGGTCCGGGTGTAGAAGGAGGATTTGTAGGTATAGAAAAAAGTATCAACATGGCAAGTTTTACCCTCAGAGCCTTAAATGTAGATATTGGTGAGGACTTGTTGATGGACAGACAATCTGTTTTTTTAAGCACTAAATTAAAAGTAGGAGAGGATTTCAGTATTAGCACAGCAAGTAATATTACTGTACAGGAATTTGAACTCGGTGGCGAGATGCTTGCAGAAACACTCAGCACTATGACTATCAGCGATCTCTTCGTAGCAGGATCAACTACTCTAGACACCTCCACAATCAGATGTAGCAAGGCTACATTCGAGGATTCGTTTCAGGCAATAGGTTCTACGATTAACAGTAATGCTGGAGATGGATATACTTTCAACGATAAGGTTGATTTAGACGGCTGTTCATTGACTATAACGGATGGATATTTTAATGACAGTGTGAATATCAGTAACACAGACGGTTCGGTATCCAAGTTTTTCGCAGGAGATGCGGTAAACGTAGAAAACAACAGTAGTTTAAATGTTGGCATATGGTATGGAGACCCTCCTGTGGTTGACCAAACTAGTAATGTGACGATAGGCTCCTTTGGTTAGACTTGACAAATAGCATTTAAGTCTTATTATAGGATATAAAACACCTAAAAGGACAAAAAATGTCAATAACTTATGCTATTACTATTAATGATGAATTAAATAGTGTCAAAAGACTTATGCACACTCTTGATGTGTGCAAGGCTAAAGACTCTGAGATTATAGCGGTACACTGCTATCGTGAAGAATCTGATCTAGATGCCTCTGCCTATGTAGAAATTAAAGACTACATGATAGAAAATACAGACACTTATTGCAATTATAAGTTTAAGGATAATCTGGCAGACTTAAAAAATTATATTTTAAGCCTTTCTACAAAAGACTACGTTTTTCTTCTAGACGCTGATGAATATTTAACCACGCAAACTTTAGCACTATGGAACCAAGTGATTAAAAACGAGCCTGAGTATGAAGTGTTCTGGACTCCTAGAATAAATATTATAGAAAATATGACAGACAAAGAACGTGAAGAACTAGGACTCAAACTCAATGAAAAAGGATGGATCAACTGGCCTGATAATCAGCCTCGTATATTTAAAAATAATAAAAAAATTAAATGGGAGTTGAAAGACAATTCTTATAGATTATTAGGAGTAACAAAGTCAGGTTCATTAACAGCAGACCCAAGACTAGCCACTATAAACAGAAGGAAGGAAGCCAGTGCATAAGGATTTAAGTCTATGTTTAGCAGTAGCAAATTCTGCTGATTGTTTACCCAGATTCATGTCGTGGGCTTTACCACGCTTTGAGGATATTGTAGTTCTCAAGTCGGACTCAGATGATTACACAGACGCTACGCTGGATAAATACGCTGAGAACGATAATGTTTCTTTGCATTACCAGCCAATAAAAAATATTGCTCACCAGAAACAAACCTGTGTTAATTATAGCGACAAAGAATACAAACTTATTGTAGATGCTGATGAAATTGTACAAGAAGCCGATTGGGACGAAATTGTAAAACACATGAAAGCACAGAGTATTAACTTAATACATCTACCTAGACTAAACCTGCAAAAAGATGACAAGCACTATCTGCCAGATGCTTACCCTGATTGGCAACCCAGACTGTTCGACTCATCGGTATCCTTTGATCCTGATCCTCTCTATGAAACACATCATGTTATGAAAGGTGCAAAAAATCAGTCAGGCCTACAAGAGACACATATTATACACTGGGGTCACATAAGGTCTGAAGAACAAATGCAATGGAAAAGCGATATGCGTAGACAGTACGCTGAGACTGATCGCTGTGATGGTAAAGGTTTATTAGAAACTAAAAACTGGTATCATGAACGCAATAAAACATTAGGTTTCGACAACAAAGCCATACCCTTGGCACAAAGCATAGTAGATTACATACTTGCTATAGAGGAATAAGATGGAAAAAATTAGATATATAACAGCGATGTATCCCTTTGCCAAAAAACTATGTGAAGTTTTTGGAGTAAAAGATTTGTCTACCATACAAAATGAGATACCCTTGCTCAAAAGAGAAACAGATCAAGCCACTGTGCATCATCACCAATTTTACGAATGGACAGAAGGTGATGACTTTAAGGATATGTATGAGAATTTTATAGAGGTCTGTGTACGCCCCTTGTATCTAGGCCCAATCGTTGTACAAGCAAACCCTACTTTTAGAATTGCTTATCCGAATAATATAGCAGTAGGAGAATTTCATAAGGATAAAAACTATAGAGACCCAGAATGGGCTGCAAAAGTTAAAGAGGTAAATTATTTCTTGCCTTTCACAGATGCTTTCGGTACTAATACTTTTTGGGCAGAATCAGAGGAAGACAAGGGAGACTTCGCTCCTGTAGAATGTGACTATGGATATTATGTTAGATGGGACGGTGCGAATCTAACACATGGAAATAAAGTTAATGATACAGGCAAAACAAGGATTAGCGTAGATTTTCGTGTGTGCGAAAAGAGAAACTTTATTCCTCTGGCTCAAGGTAGCATAAACACCGGGAAAAAATTTGATATAGGAGGCTACTACAAATTATATGATTAGTCTAATTATACCAACATATAAAAATCCTGAAGTTTTAGACCTGTGTTTAAGGTCTGCTATCGAAGGCCAAGAACAAGACAATGAGATACTTGTTGTAGTAGACGGCTGTTTAGAGGAAAACTTAGATGTGCTTGAAAAACATAAAGACAAGATCAAACCTCAGATTCTTACAGATAATGCTGGAATGAGTGTTGCACAAAACATAGGAGTAGAAGCATCGACCACTGGAAAGGTTTTGATTATTAATGATGACAATGTGCTACCAAGGGGCTGGGATACAGTACTAGATAAGTACGACCTTGCTGATACAGTTTGGGCTCCTAATCAGATAGAGCCTTTTCCTAGTATCTTTAAGCAATTTAGAATAAAAGACCTAGGAAGAAACCTATCCGACTTTAATCTTGAAAAATTCTGGAAGTATGAAGAGAGCATCAGGGAAGACTGTATAGAGATGAACGGTTGTACATATCCCATATTTATAAGCAAAGAGAACTATCAAGTAGTAGATGGTTTTGATGTAGACTATCCTACAAAGGCTGGTTCTGTATCTGATTGGGACTTTTTCTTAAAGTGTGAACTCAAGGGCTGGAAAATGCTCAGAACATACCAATGCTCCTTCTATCACTTTGTATCAGTCTCTAGGAAATCTGACGAAGAAATGAAGCAGGCGTGGGAAACAGAAAATAAATGTAAACAGTTTTTTGCAGACAAATGGGGTGTTGCTCCAGAACACAATCCGGTTACTAACTCTAAAATGGTGAAGGTGAAAAATGGGTAGATATTTAATTACAGGATGCGGTGGTTTACTAGGTGCTAATCTTGCAGATTGGATTCTTGATGTATGGAAACCTTCTGTTAATTTAGATCATGTTAGGAACAATATTGAAGTACACGGCATTGATGATCTTAGCGGAGGATACAAAGAGAACCTTCACCCAGACCTCAAGTTCAAGCAAATGTCTGTACTAGACCCTGAATTTGTAGACTACTTTGCAGAGATCAGGCCAACTCATGTTTGGCATTTAGCAGCATACGCAGCAGAAGGTTTGAGTCCTTTTATAAGGTGTTACAACTATGACAATAACCTAAAGGCTACGGCCTCCGTAGTCAACTGCTGCATAAAACACGATGTGAAACGATTGTGTTTCACCTCAACTATGGCGGTATACGGCGAAGGCGAACCTCCTTTTGATGAAGCACTTTTGCCAAAACCGATTGATCCGTATGGCGTAGCCAAATACGCAGCAGAAATGGATATTCAGATAGCAGGAGAGCAGCATGATCTAGATTGGTGCATCATACGTCCACATAATGTTTATGGTCGTAAGCAAAACATTTGGGATAAGTATAGAAACGTACTTGGCATCTGGATGTCCCAGACATTAAACAATGAACCTATGACTATATTCGGTGATGGTGAACAAAAACGGGCTTTTAGTTATATTAATGATAGTGTGGAACCTCTGTTTAAAGCAGGTGTAGACCCAAGAGCGTCTAAACAAATTATTAATCTTGGAGGTATACATGAATACAGCATAAACGAAGCGGCTGATACTCTAATTAAAGTTATGGGTAAAGGTGAGAAGAAATATTTAGAAACCAGACATGAAGCAAGATATGCCTATCCTACATACCAAAAGTCTATAGATAAATTAGATTATAAACATACCACCTCATTAGAGGACGGGCTAAAAGATATGTGGGATTGGGCTAATACTCAACCAAACCGTGAAAGGTTTATTTGGCCTTTTTATGAATTAGACAACAAGATTTACTCTTACTGGAAGAATTAATATGGCACAGAAAAAAATATTAGTTACGGGAGCAGCAGGATTTTTAGGCTCTCATTTTGTAGAAGAAACATTAGTTAATACAGATTGGAATATTGTGTGCTTGTGTAGAATGACTTATGTAGGAGACCTAGAAAGAATTATACACAGCCTTCATGTGCGTAAGTATGCAGACAGGGTAAAACTAGTATTCCATGATCTCAAGTTTGATATTCCTCCGCACATCGAAGAGGCTATAGGTGATGTAGACTATATTGCACATATAGCGGCTAATAGTCATGTAGATCGCAGTATCACACATCCTAAACAGTTTTTTGAAGACAATGTAATAGGAAGTGTTAATCTGCTAGAGTGGTACAGGAAAACAAACCCGTCAGCCCTGTTTATTAACTACCTAACGGACGAAGTGTTCGGACCTGCACCAGAAGGCTACGATTATAAAGAGGACGACAGATGGCGACCTAGCAATCCCTACAGTGCAAGCAAGGCTGGTCAAGGTGCTGCTGGTATAGCATATTTTAATACTTATAATCTGCCTATTATTAGTACTTACACTATGAATCTATACGGAGAAAGACAACACAAAGAAAAATTAGTTGCTAAAGCAATTCAGAAGATTCACAATGACGAGATTATCCCTATTCATGCAAAAATGGATGGCTATAAAGTCTTGTACGTGGGACAGCGGCATTGGATACATGCTCGTAATGCTTCTAACGCAACTTTGTTTTTAATTAATCATGGCGTACCGGGAGACCACTATAATGTGGTTGGGCCAGTAGAAATGAATAATGATGATTTGGTAAGGGCTATAGCCAAGATCATGGGAAAAGAACCAAAAATACAGTATGTAGATTGCGACAAAGCAAGACCGGGACATGATCGTAGATATGCACTTGATGGGTCAAAATTACGAGACATGGGATGGAAGTTGCCTTTAGACTTTGAGACATCTCTTTCTAAGACTATAGATTGGGTCTTAAATGATAAAGATAAGCAATACAACTATTAATGATTGCGTGGTGCTCACACCAGATATACACAAGGACGAACGAGGTGTGTTTGCGGAGATGTACAAGAGGTGTGCTTTTCCTCAATTTATTCCTTTCCAAAGCAACTATAGCAAGTCGTCTATTGGAACTATACGTGGCATACACCAAACCCCCTACGCAAAATTAGTCACCTGCGTTTCAGGCAAGGTGTATGATGTATGTGTAGACCTAAGACCAGAAAGCGAAACGTACAATCAGTATTTTGGCATCAATTTGACTGCTGACAACTTACAAAGTTTGTACATTCCACCGAATTGTGGTCATGCGTTTTTTGCGACGACCGACTGTGTTTTGTATTACCAGCAAGATTCAGTCTACGATTCTGAGCATGACTATGGGTTCTGCTGGTGTAACCCTACATTTAATATTGTTTGGCCCGTGATAAAACCTACTGTAATATCAACAAGGGATAAAAACTCATGCGAAGAAGTGATAAAAAAAAGTTGCTAGACTTAACCAAACCGGGAACAATTATGCAACAAGTTCGTGCATTAGAGCCTAGGTTTAGTCATTTAGAATATTTAGAGATGAATCCCGATCTTGAAGAAATGCAAATCACTAATCATATTGCATTATATGCACACTACTTTCTTAAAGGACACGACGAAGGCAGGCCAGCATTCAACCCATACCAAGCCAAGTTGACCGAACTACCAGAAAACTTTGATGAAGAAGTTTATAAATTTATGAACTTAGATGTGGCCCAGAATGTAGAAGATGTAATAGATCATTTTTTAAATATTGGATATGGCACACACAGAACTTGGGATATAGGTATGTCCTATGAAGAAATGAACAAATTTCTAGTTGAACAAGATATAGAGATTCCAGAAGGTGCTATAGTTATTGTGAACCATGCCTCTACAGTCACAGGAGCACCGTTTTTTGCACAAGACCTAGCAAACTACTTAGTTGATAATGGTCATGAAGATGTTGTGTTTTTGGATGCACATCCCAGCAAATGTTTTACGCTAAATAAAAAAATAAAGCATATGTATTACTTTAATAATGTCAATATTCTATTAGACATTTTAAACAGAAGCAATCCTAGTGTGATTTATAGCAACTCTATGACACGTATGGTTACAGGCTACGACTTGTTTTCACACCATGCAGAGAAAACGATATACCACTTCCATGAAACATATGTTGATGCAATTAGATTTTTTCGTGGAGAACGCAGAAGGATGTATCAACTAATTGCAAATTCTAAAGCAACTTTTTTTGTAGCCAATAAAATTAGAAACAATTTTAAACTACCTCCTGAGTTGCTAAATAAGACTTTTGTAGTTCCAGAGTTTGTTCATGAGTCTAGGGTTAGTGGAATTAAAAAGAACAAGAAAAGAAAAAAACTCAATAAACGTGTAAAAATCGGTATGTGTGGTACAATATGTCCTAGGAAAAATATAAACCTATTTGCAGAGACAGCAAAGGCTTGTCCAGAATATGACTTTATTTGGATAGGAGGAACACTAGACACAGACATACCTAACTTGACTTTCATAGACGTTGTGAAAAATCCACATGAGATACTAGAACAACTTGACTACTTTTTCTTAACCAGCACACGCGATCCTTGTCCGATTGTTGTATTAGAAAGCCTGCTGATGAACCACAAGGTTATAATATGTGAAAATAATCTTCGTTATGAACACCCTGCTGATGAATTAGAAAACTTTTTAGTTATTAAAGATCATCATTTTGACAATAAAGAAATTATCAAACAGTTTAAGGCTTTTGACTTAGATGTAAAGTTGCAAAAAACCAAGAAAAATAAACAATATTTTGAAGAAAACTTTACACATCCTCATGTAGTAATACCAAAAAATATAGATTTTATGGAGTTTTTCCAATGATAGTGAACCGTAGAGACAAATTTGCAATATTTCTTCCTTTTAAAAACTATTCTAATAGTTTAATAGATTTTTTTATAACCGATTGTAGATTGCTTTGTTATACAAGATACATAGGCAATACTCCACACTATAGTTGGGAAACAGCCCTATATTCTAACGCTCATACCTGCGTTTGTCCTGAATTCATTATGAATGAGGGGTGGAAGAGATATTTACCTATTAGAAATCCTTATGATAGAGTTATTAGTCAGTGGAAGTGGCATCTCCAAAGAGGAGATGATCAGCCAGAGTTTGAGGATTGGTTGATGCTGCACTCCAAACAGGCTGTTTCTATGCCTGTAACCAAGGTTTACTCTAACTACACTGATATAATTAAATGCGAAAACATTAAAAATGAAATTTTTAATAATGATCTTATGCCTATCGGACCTGATCGTGAAAAACAAATTCTGCTTTTCCCACATTCTAATAAAAGTAAAATTAAAAAACCTCCTATGCAATTAACACGAAGACAGCAGGAAATTATTTATTATTTTCACTATGAAGACTTTCTTGTTGGGGGCTACTCAAAAACCTATAATCCTTCTTGACTTGGTAGCGATTTTACCTATAATAAGTAGGTAACAACTTATCTCTAATTTAGGCAAGATGACATGAGACCAGAGTGGGATGATTATTTCTTAGGAATAGCACAAGTCGTGGCTCAACGTAGTCACGATGCTGAAACCCAACACGGTTGTGTTATTACAAATGCAGACCATAGAATTATAGGAGTAGGATACAACGGATTCCCAAGAGGTATGGACGATTCATTGCTTCCTACAACTAGGCCAGAGAAGTATCCTTGGATGATACACGCAGAAAGAAATGCTCTTTCCAACTGCACAATTCGACCGGATAAAGGAATTGCTTATGTGACCGGACAATGTTGTAACGACTGTATTATGGCCCTTTGGCAAGAAGGCGTAGAAACCGTAATTATGGCAAAAAATCATGGTACACATTTATTTGACGAAGAGGCAAAAAATCGTTTTGATTTTTTTGTAAAAAATTCTGGAATGAAAATTTTTTATAGAGATGCCGATTTATCTTGGATGTCACGGTGTATATAGTCATATCGAAAATTATTAGTAGGACTTACAATTTATTTATCTAGAATTTTTCAGGAGTAACAATGTCGGCGTTAAACGAATTACAGAATTATACATTTGTTAGTAAGTACGCACGTTGGGTAGAAGCAGAGAACAGAAGAGAAACTTGGAAGGAAGCGGTTGAGCGTGTACAAAATATGATGCACACTCAATACGGAAGCATAGAAGGTCTAGTAGACGATATAAACTGGGCTTACTCTATGATGCACAAAAAGAAAGTCCTAGGCAGTCAAAGGGCATTGCAGTTCGGCGGCGACCCTATTCTAAAGAGACACGCCAAGATTTATAACTGTACAAGTTCTTACTGTGATCGTCCTAGATTTTTTCAGGAATGCTTTTGGCTACTATTGTGTGGTAGCGGCACAGGCTTCTCTGTACAAAAACATCATGTTGCTAAATTGCCTTCGATCACACAAAATAAAAAAGATAAAGATAAAGGTGTAAAGTATATTATAGAAGACAGCATTGAAGGCTGGGCTGATGCTTTAGGTGTTTTGCTTAGTTCATACTTTACTAAACCTACAGATGAAAAATTCAAACAATATAAAGATCAGTACATTGTCTTTGATTACAGCAACATTCGTGAGAAAGGTGCTGTGCTTTCTTCCGGCGTAGGTAAGGCTCCCGGTTTCGAGCCACTACAAAATGGTTTAGAAAAAATTAGAGAATTATTAGAGAAAACAGTTGAAAATAAGACCAAGAAACTCAGACCGATTGATGCTTATGATATTATTATGCACTCAAGCGATGCTGTACTATCTGGCGGTGTTCGCAGAAGTGCGTCGTTAGCATTATTTAGTGCAGATGATGAAGAGATGGCAAAAGCAAAAACCGGCAACTGGTACATAGACAATCCACAGCGAGCAAGAAGCAACAATTCCGCATTGCTGCTAAAGGATGATACTACATACGAACAATTTGAAAAACTTATGAACTCAGTCAAAGAGTTCGGTGAACCCGGATTTATCTGGAGCGACTCTACAGAGATGACGTTTAACCCATGCG
>ERZ891134.1863-NODE-1863-length-13465-cov-5.353318_pt1 | contig 13465 bp, 14 predicted proteins | sample MGYA00520888_ERZ891134 | MGnify/ENA primary metagenome ERZ891134 (study PRJEB32303, sample SAMEA104408692) | aquatic metagenome | biome: Brackish water; feature: Coastal; material: water | place: Baltic Sea | collected 2014-10-23 | depth 10 m ... | reverse complement strand
GAGAACTCCTTGGCTTATAGATTATATAAATATGCTAAAAGCATAGAAGAGGGACAGATCGAGGATGATGGTTTTTATTATAAGATTTATGAAGCAGATCAAGACTTGGACATTGCAGATCCCAAGCAAAGAACGAAAGCTTTGGAACAGAGCAATCCAGCTCTTGATGACTGGGTTGATCGTGAACAGCTTGAAAGGGCTTTTCAACAAATACCAGAAAATGAGTTCAGAAGATACTTTTTAAATCAATGGACATCCACAGCTGAGAGATGGCTTCCAGCTGGTGTTTGGGAGGAATGTTATGTCGAAAAGAAACTGGAACAAGAATCAAAAATTATATTGGGTTTTGATGGATCATACTCAAGAGACTCCACAGCTTTGGTCGGATTATCGTTTGAAGAGGAACGACCACACTTGGAAGTTCTTGGTCACTGGGAAAGACCAGTCACAGAAAACAAGCTTTGGAAAATACCTAGAGATGAAGTCATCGCAAGAATCCACAAGATATTCAAAGATTATGAAGTCATTGAATTTGTTGTTGATCCGATGGGGTTTCACTCGGAACTAGCTGAATTAGAAGATCAATATGGCGAAGATATGATCCTTTATTTTGAGGGAAACTATCGAAAAAGAATGGCAGAAGCAACTTCAAGGTTTTATACAGCTGTATTAGAGAAAGATCTGTCTCACGATGGAGATTTCAATCTATTTCAGCACTTGATCAACTGTGTTCCTAAAGAGACACCTCAAGGAACGCTGGTGACAAAGGTCAACAAGTCATCAGCAAGAAAGATTGACTTGGCAATTGCTTCAATTATGGTTTTTGATCGTTGGTCTGATCTAAAAAGAGAAGATCCAGAGCCAGAGACAAAAGCTCCAGAATTTATAAGACTATAAGAGGATTAGAGATGTTAAACAATTTAATCGTTTTCAGCGTGGGATTCATAAGCGTGTCAGTCTCGGCATTTTTAGTCTCAACACAAGTCGGACTGCTTGTTGTAGGACTTGGCTTGATTGCAATCGCTCTGCTGTTTGATTTTGAGAGAGTATGAGATTATTAGAATTTTTTAAACAACCAATCGAAACCAGAGACCTTGATGCTTCATTGTTCAATCTGGGATTAGATGACAAAACAAAAACAAGCTCTGGAAAAGCAGTTGATCCATCTTCTGCAATACAGAGTTCAACAGTTTATTCGTGTGTTTCGCTGATCAGTGACTCTATTGCCACAATGCCAGTTAAAACATACAGAAAAACACAAGATTATCGTGAACCGACTACTGCCCCAGTGTTCTTAGATCAGATTAATGGTATGCCTAATGCTGAAACTGATCTTTTCACTTGGATGCACAGAACTGTCAATTCATTGCTTCTTTATGGAAACTCTTATTGGTTAATAACTTCAAGAGATCGCAATGGATTTCCTAGTGAGTTATATAACTTGCATCCAGATGATGTTCAGATCGAAAGAAAAAATGGGAAAGCGATCTACACATACAATGGCAAAGAAAAGTTCACAAGATACACAATTTTAAATCCAGCTGGTGAGATTGTTCATATTAAAAACTTTGAACAAGGATCAGATTATGGATTATCTCCAATTGAAGCTGGATCAGAAGCAATTGGATCAGCATTAGCTCAAGATGAGTTTGCTGGAACATTTTTCAAGAATGGAGCAGTCCTTTCTGGTGTCATTGAGATGAACTCAACACCAACTGAAGAACAGTTAAGGATCTTTAAGCAATCTTTTAATAGAAAGCATCAAGGATCTAACAATGCTCACAATATTGGAATTTTGACAGAGGGAAGCACTTGGAAACCACTTGCTCTCGATCACGAACAGATGCAGTTCCTACAATCTAGGAAATACACTAAATCTGAAATCTGTGGACTTTTTAGAGTTCCAGCTTATATGATCGGCGATCTGTCAGAGACAACAAAGCTCGGATCAAGTATCGAGGAGCAGAACAGAGTCTTTTATGAACTGACTCTTCTCCCCTATATCAACCGAGTTGAGACTGCACTGACAATGTTGCTCCCAAGAAATCAATTCGCAAGAATAGATGTCTCTGGGTTGCTTCGTGCAAATATCAAAGCTCGTTATGAAGCTTATAATCTTGGCAGAAATGCTGGGTTCTTATCAGTTAATGAAATACGAGCAAAAGAAGATCTTTCACCAGTTGATTCCGAAATTGGAGATTCGTATCTGCAAAACTTGAATCAATTGTCAGTGGAAGACACAGATGACCAATCCGAATAATTTGATAACTCGGACAGGAATATATGTCATTAAGACATCAATGGAAGATCGCTGATCCCTCCAACATCGAGAACGATGAACGACTAACAAGAGAGATGGTTGGAGACTTTGGTCACGATCATCAGAGATTCAAAAAGAATATTGGCTCAAGGAACTTCGGTGAAGAATGCTTTGAGTTCGATATGTCTTTGAATAACATAAAGCTATTTCAGAGAGGTTGGAACTGGCAAGACTTTATTGGTCAAGTTGGTTCATATCAGAAATTCGGATTCGATCCTTTTGAGTATCATCTCCCAAATGCTGTCGCTTTCAATCACGATCCTAGGTTCTACAAACCAGACTATTCAGTTCTTTATTGGAAAAGAAATAAAGATGGAAGACTGGAGCTTATAAATAAGCTTGTAGAAGTTAAAGGAAGTCGGAACATTAAAAATCAAGACTTTAACATTTATCTCGATTATCAGAAGAATGTTATTGATCCTCATAATAAAAGAGTGAATGATTTAGCAAAGGACAAACTTATTCCTAAATGTTTGATTGAATTTGAGATATTCATCTATCCAACTGCTTATGCAAGTGGAAAGAATGCAAAAGATGAATCGCTATGGACACCAACAATTGGAATGACTGAGAAGTTGGAAGTGTGGACAACAGATGAGCTTGAAATAGCTTGGAACAACACTCCAAGAGATCTTAATAATCCAAATATGAAAGTGTCAACGAAGTCGATCTTTGATCCTAACAAAGTCAACGCAATTGAAAATGTTGAGGGTTGGAGTGATGAACATTATAAAAAGGCAATTCATAGGTCGGCCTTAGACAATTATTAAAGGAATTTAATGCCATATCCAGAGCAAGATCAATTTGGATCTAAATCAGAAGCACTAGAAAAAGCAAAAGCAATCGGATGTTATATCGATGAATCTTCTTTCCACGAAATGGAAATTGAGGATGAGACTCTTTATATGCCTTGCAACACTCATCAAGAATATGATGAAAAGATGCTTAATAGAGCTGAACAACGATCAGAACATATCAATGTTCCAGATTATGTCCAAGCTAACGCTCAAAGAGGTTTAGACAATTTAGATCTTGCTGGGGATGGTCTTGTTGATGCAACAATAAGCGAAGCAAGACAATTGGCGAGAGGATCTATCACTGAGGAAAAATTAAGAAAACTCAGTGCGTGGATAAAGCGTCACAGAGGAGATCTACAATCAGAACAAGTTAAAGATGGCAAGATTAGTGCTGGTGTGGTTGCACACTGGCTTTGGGGATCTGGATCAGCAGAAATTTCTGTTGGTGCAATGCTTAAAGGAGCTGATCGCACAATTGCTTGGGCAGATCGAGAGATCGAAAAATTAGACAATAATGGAGAAAGAACATTGGAAAAGATAAACGAAAAGATCTTCAGTTCAGAACCAAAACAAGTCAGACCAACACCAACTCACGATGTGAGATATATAGTCAATGAATTTGAAGCAAGAACATTAGATGGCTCAAAAGCTGTGATCAGTGGATATGCTTCAATCTTTGATAGGTCTTCGCAAGTGCTTGGTGGAGGTTTTGTTGAGCAGATCAAAAAAGGTGCATTCACTAAGACACTACAAGAAAGAGGCACACAAACCTCAAGAGATGATATAAAAGCTCTATTCAACCACTCCACTGATCTCGTTTTAGGATCAAAGAGAGCTGGAACATTAAAACTCACTGAAGACTCAAAAGGACTTCATTATGAAGTTGATTTGGATCTTGATATCACACATCATCGATCAGCATTCAAAATGATCGAAAGAGGTGATGTCACAAACTCAAGTTTTGGTTTTGATGTTATTGAAGAGAGATGGTCAGTGCCAGAATCATCTTCTGAACCAGTTATGCGAGAAGTGTTAGAGACAAGACTCTATGAAGTTAGTCCAACACCATTTCCAGCATATCAAGACTCATCAGTCACAGCTGAGAGATCATTTAAAGGTTTAGCAGAACTTAGTGGACTTGATCTTCGTGATCTAATTGAAGCAAATGACAAAGGATCGTTGAAAGAACTTCTTAATGAAGAAAACGAGACTGTCTTTAACGCTGAAGCTAGAAAAAGAAGATTAGATCTTCTCAAATCGAAAGATTTATAAACACAGATAGAGACTCGATGATGAATCAGTCTTTGTCGCTTAATTAACAATCGAATAAGTCGAACACAATTCACTTATTAATTTTCATATAAGGAGAATATATATGAGCAATCCTATCGTAGAAAAACTATACGAGGAAAGAGCTAATCTCTGGGATCAAATGAAAGAACTCAATGATCGTGAGATCAAAGAGGAAAGATCACTTGATGCTTCAGAAAAAGAAGCTTGGGACAAGATGAATGACAGAATGTCAGAAATCGATGCCAGAACTTCTGAACTTGCATCTGTTGAAGAAGCAAACAAAAAATCTGAAGAAGCAAGAGCAATCTTTGAAGCTTCATCCCCAGCTCCAGTCATTGAAAAAGAAGTCGAAGCTCCAACCGATGCTTCCATCTTAAGATCAATGGCAAATGGCGAAGTTAGATCACACAACTTTGAAAAAAGAGATTTAACAGTCGGGGCAGATGGTGGATTAGTTCCTCAAGGTTTTTATGACCAAATAGTGGCAAAGCTCGATGAAAATGCTGTCGTTAGACAGTTCGCAACAGTTGTTTCAACAGCTGGAGGCGAAGACATCAAGTTCCCACAAATCACAGCTCTATCTTCAGCAGTATTAGTTGCTGAGGGAGCAGGAATCGGAGAAAGCGATCCAACAAGTGCATCAGTCACATTGGGAGCTTTCAAATATGCTTATCTCGTTCAAGTATCTTCAGAGCTTTTAGCTGATGAGGGTGTTGACATCGAGGGTTTCCTTGCACAAGACTCTGGTCGTGCATTAGGAAATGGAGCAGGTGCTGACTTCGCAATCGCAAATGGTTCATCAAAACCAAATGGTTTAATGAACGCATCTGGAACTGGTGTCACTTGTGCATCAGCAACAGCTATCACATCTGATGAGGTCATTGACCTTTATCACAGTGTGACAAGTCCATACAGAACAAATGGAGCTTGGATAATGAATGATGCTACTCTCAAAGAGATTAGACAACTCAAAGATTCCAACAACCAATATTTGTGGCAACCATCAATGCAACAAGGAAATCCAGATATCTTATTGGGATCTCCAGTTGCTACTGATCCGAACATTGAAACAATTGCAACAGCAAAGAAAGTTATGGCTTTCGGAGATATGAGCAAATATTTCATTCGTGAAGTTCAAGGAATACAAGTTGACAGATCTGTTGACTATGCATTCGCAAACGATTTGGTCACTTTTAGATTCATCTATCGTGCAGATGGTGATCTATTAGACACAAACGCTGTTAAAAGAATGGTCATGGCCTAATCCCCTAACCTTTCTTAGTCTTTTATCTGGCAACAGATAAAGATGGTCAAGATCCAGCAATGGATCATTGACTGAGATATTTAACTTTTAAACATTCTGTCTCTACTTCCGAAGTTGAATGTCTCAGTGAATCAATAGGAGAACCGATGAAAATCAAAATGAAGATCAGTATGTCTGGTCTATACAATGGACAACCAATTCCTCAAGCTGGAGAGACTTGGGAAACAGATAAGAACAACGCTGTTGATCTTATTGAAAAAGGTTGGGCAGAACCAGTTAAATCTGCTCCGAAAAAGAAAGCTGATAAACCAGCTGGAAAAGAACAAAGTTAATGCCACGACACGATTCAAATTCGTATTGGCAAAAAAAGAAAAAGAAAAAAGGATCTAAAGGTCGAAAATGATCGGATATTCAGTTGGAAATGGAACTCAGCATATATATAAAGATTCGTTAGGTCGAATCTATGTCAATGCTTATGTGGATGGCACTCTCACAAATGCCAGTGGATCAGTCACAGTCACTGTGACAGATGAAGCTGGAAATGTGATCATTAATGAACAAACAGCGACAACTGACACAACTGGGATTTATTATTATGATCTAGGCATTGCCAACACAACCAATGTGAACAAACTTTATGCAGTTTGGTCTGGAACTTGGGAAACTGTTGTGCAAAAACTTAGAACAAATCACGAGATCTTGGGATTTCCTTTATTCACTGAAGCTCAAGCAAGGACATTTGATATTGAACAACTTGCTTCTGCTAGTGACTATCCAGATGCAACTATCTTAGAAGAGAGAGCAAAGATCACAGATCTTTTAGAACAATGGACAGGAAGTTCGTGGACACCTAAATATTCATTAGAAAAGATGGAGGGTGACACAACAAGAGTCTTATCAGTTCCACATTTCAATGTGAACAAGGTGATCTCGGTCACAATACTTGGTGAGACAATTGCAACCTCTAACTTTGAGATTGATAACAAAGCAGGGTTTATTCATAGAACAGATGGCTTCTTTCCAGAAGCGACTTCAGAATATCCAATGCCAATTGTTATATCTTATGAGTATGGGTGGGATTTTATTAAGAATGGTGTTGATCGTATTGCGTTAAAGCTTTTATTAGATCGTATTATTTCAACAAACATTCCAGATCGAGCAACATCTTTCAATGATGAGATGGGAAATATATCTTTGGTCACACAAGGTGGAGGATTTAAAAATCCAACAAGAATCCCAGAAGTTAATCAATGGATCGAAGAGAACTCTGAAAAGGTCTTTGGTGTTTAATGGCGATCAGTTCAGTTGTTAACACAGTAAGAGACAATTTAAAAACACAGTTAACTGGAAGAGCTGGTTTAAGTGGTGTTGCCGTGTTTAAGTATGCTCCAATCGATCAAGCTCCAAAAAAAGAGATGATCTATCTGGGTGATGCTAACTCTTCAATTGACTTTCAAGCTTTTGGATCAGTGTATGAAGAAGAGCTTGATCTAAAAATATTTATATACACACTACGAGCTGGAGCTGGAGACTCTGTTGCCTCCACCACTGAAAGCAGGTCTCTAGCACTAGCTAATGAAGTTATCGATCAACTGAATGATGATTCAACCATCAATGGTGCTGTGATTGTTTCAAGAATTTCAAATATGCAGATTGAAAACACACTATCTGATGAGGGCAGGATATGTATGATCGAGATGGACTTAGAAGCACAAGCAACATTATCGGAGTAAAGATATGACTAATAAAACAAATTATATTGCAATCGTAGATTGTGAAATCAAGAAAAAAGAATTTAAAGCTGGTGATCCAGTCAATGTGCAAGTTCCTAGGTGGATGGTCTTGCAAGGACTTGTTTTGCCAGAAGACAAAGCAAAGAAACTAGAAGAGGAATAATATGCCTACATTTATCGCAGGAAAAGACAACAAGATTTTATTTGGAGCAAACGATCTTTCAAGTTATTTCACTGATGCAAGTTTCTCAAGAGAACAAGCAGTCAATGAAACTACAACCTTTGGATCAAGTCAAGCAACCTACATAAGTTCAATTGAGACAGCATCAGCTTCCTTAACTGGATTCTATGATGGTGATTCAGATGCAGTTGATGATGAACTTCAAGCTGTCATCGGATCAGCTACTGCAACTCCCCTTTCTATTTATCAAGGTGGAGACACAGCAGGAAACAAAGTTGTCTTATTAAATTCAAAAATTCAAAACTACACCATTGATTCGAGTGTTGCAGATGCCGTTGGTGTCTCTGCCTCATTCACTGGTGATAACTTTGGAAATGGGAAGAGCTTATATGCTTTGACCAATACAAGTGCGACAGCTAACACAACAGCTGTTGACTTTGGTGCTAGTTCATCATTAGGTGGTCAAGCATTTCTACATTGCACAGCTCATAGCTCTGCAAATATATCAGTGAAAATTCAATCATCAGCAGACAACTCATCTTTTGCAGATGTCTCTGGTTTTTCTTTCACTGCAATCACAGGCACAACTTCAGAGAGAATAGCAACCACAAACACAGTGAATCGATATGTTCGCATAGTGATCACAGTGACTTCTGGATCTGCAACATTCTCTGTTGGTTATGCCCATAATTTAAAATAATTAATTAATTTAATTTAGGAGAAAATAATGGCTTTTAAATCTGGAAAAGACTCATTTTTTAGTGTAGATGGAACTGACATATCAAGTTATGTCAATCAACTATCTTTGTCTCGTGATGTTAACACGCTTGAAACAACTTCATTTGGTTCAGATCAAGCTTCGTTTGTAGTTGGAATCGAGGGATTGTCGATTTCTGGCTCTGCAACATTCGATGCAACAGCTGATGGTGTTTTTGCTGGTTTATTTGATGGCTCACAAGTAGCTTTTGAATATCGACCAGACAACACTGCTTCACAACCAAAATACACAGGCAACGCCTTTGTCACAAACTACACTCTTGATTCAAGTGCAACTGATCTCGTTTCGATATCATTTTCACTAATCGTGACAGGTGCTGTGACTAGAGGAACTGTCTAACACAAAAAATGGTCTCACAAAGAAGAAGACTTAAACGAACTGCAAAAGGTCTGGGAACTCTTATCGAAGTCTCTGGTGTGGATATTGCCAACCAGAAGAGATTGATTGAGCTTCTCGGATCTGATGCTGTCAAAATATATAAACAATTTAACTATCAATTTGGTGAAAATGTAGCCAAGGATGTTAGGAAAGAACTTCCAAAAGATTCTGGAAAGTTAGTTGCATCAGTTAGAGCAATGAAAACCAAACAAGGAGCATCGTTCCGAGTTGGTTATGCAAAAAGAGTGACTTATGCACGACTCCAAGAGTTTGGTGGTTTTAATCCTTATGGTGGAGCTTTTAGAAGAGGTCGCAAACTGTATAAACCACAGAAATCACAGGGTTATTATATTTTCCCATCTGTGAGAGATCGACTTCCAGAAATGCAAAGAGATTATGTTAGAAGACTTAACAAACTTGTTATTGCACTTTATGGCAAAGCTTCTGCAACTGGATCATCAAGAAAGTTAATGGGAAAAAGTTAAGAGGAGAAATATGGCAGATGAGGACAACAATCTTCCAGTTATCGTTTTAAAAGATAAACAATATCTTTTAGATTATTCAGATATCACTGGGATCGAATGGCGAGAGATCAAGAAGATCACTGGTCTAAATTCAATGGAAGCTATCGCACAGACATCAATGATGGACTTTGAAGCTCTTGCATCAATAGTGTTTATTTTTGCAAAAAGAGAAGATAAGAACATCAAGTATGAGAATATCTTGGCACAGCTGACCATTGACTCAATAAAAACACAAGAGGAATTAGATCAAGAAGTCCCAAAAGACTAAGGAGAGCTTATAGGAAGCATCTTCCAGCTCTCAGTCATTTTTTTGGAATACGACCTTGGGAATTTGATTTGCTCACTATGGGCGAGATCAATGAATACCTCGAACAACTCGATGAATTTATAAGGAATAAGAATGGCTAAAGGAAACAGTCAAATCAATGTTGCTATTGCTTTGGACACAGCTCCTCTGGAAGCTGGTCAGAAAAGAGCAATTAGGCAGTTTGATAAAATTGGATCAGTTGGAGAAAGAGCAAGTGGAGGTCTCAAAACTCTAGGAAAAGGGATGGCGAAAGTCGGTCTCTTAGCTGGTGCAATGGCAGGATCAGTCGGTGTTGTTGCCAATAAAATGGTTCAACTTGCTTCTGATAGTGAAGAGAGTGCAAACGCATTTGGAGTCACATTCAAAGAAGCATCACAAGGTTTAAATCAATTTGTCGATGAGTTCTCTACAAAAGCAGGTTTCACCACAGCTGAACTTCAACAACTACTTTCTTTCACTGGTGGCGTTGTTAATGGTATGGGTGCAAGTGCTGAGGCATCAGCTGAGTTCTCTAAACAAGTTGCAGTTCTATCTGGTGACATTGGTTCTTTAAGGAACATAGATCCATCAGATGTCCTTGATCGTATCACTAAATCTTTAACAGGTGAACGAGAGGGCTTAAAACAACTCGGTATTGTTATAAATCAAACAGAGCTTGATCAAAAAGCTTTGACAATGACAAACAAGAATGCTGTCTCTGAACTAACAGCAATGGATCGTGCAACAGCTACTTTGACTCTTATTCAAGAGAGATCAGCAGATGCTATTGGTGATCTGGATAATACTTCAGATGGCTTTGCAAACACTCAGAGAAGATTAAAAGCTGAACTGAGGGAAACAGCAACTGCTATGGGTGAATCATTGATGCCAAGTGTCAATGCTGTGCTTCCACTGATTTCAGAAATGGCTTCAGACATTCTACCTAAAATGGCAAAAGCTTTTGCTAATGGTGTTGAGAAAGTTAAAGAATTTAACAAACAATTTGGTGAAGAAATCACCAGCAGACTTAAGAAGTCCTTTCAGTTTATGAAAGATGGAATCACCATAATGGGACATTTCATTGGGAAGTTTATAGAGATGATCTCTAACTCAAAGATCCTTAGTGCAATCTTTGGTGAGTTGGATAAAGCTCAAGGTGGACTATTTGATGCAGTTAATAATTATGCAGAGAGCATAAGAGAATCAAACGCTGAAGAAAAAAGAGCTATCAGATCTCGTGAAGATATGATCAATAAATATACAAAGACTGCAACTGTCTTAAACAAGACACAGATGGCACAGTTTAGATTCACACAGGAAATGAGAGAATCAACTGAAGCAGTTGAAGAACATACTGATGAGATTGTCTTTGGTGCAGTAGAGTTTCAGAAATACACTGGATCAATTAACAAAGCTCTTTCATCAATTAAGACTCTCACTGGTTTGCAAGAACGAGGAAAGAGAGAAGAAGAGCGACTCAATGAAGCAACTGCTGAACTTGAGGAGTCCAACATTCAAGTCGCTAAAGCTCAACAGGTTTTGGCTAAGTCTCAAGATGAAGTGACCAGACTCCAAGCAGATGGCACTGAAGTCACAGCTGATGAAGAGTTGGCAATTATACAATTAAAGAAATCTATTGAAGAGCTAACTGAAGCTCAAGATGGATCAAGAGAGAAAGAACTTGAACTGATCCTCGCTAAAGAGGAACTAATCGAGTTAGAGAAAGAAGCAACTGCTCAATCTGATGCTTATTTCGATGCTGTTAGATCAGTTGAACAAGCTGAGGAAGATCTCGCTGATGCAATTGAGGATCAAAAACAAGCGAGAGAAGATCAGATCAAAGCTAAGAATGATCTTGCTGAAGCAACAAAGATCAGTGCTGAAAACCTACTCACTGAAGCTCTTGCTGTTAAAGAGTTAGAAAAAGCATTCGGATCATTTGAAGCTGGGACTTTTAAGAAGACACTAGAAGAGATCGCAACTCTAACTGGTAGAAAGATAGCTGAAATAGAACAGGCATTTGCTAATGCAGGACTAACTGAAAGCTCTTTCACTGCTCCAGATAGTGGAACAAGTGCAGGATCTACTCCTCCAGTCTCAACTCCTACCTTTGGACAAAGCAATTCAAATGAAACTGGAAATGTTGGAACTGGATCTGGTGGCAATGGTGGAGCTGGTGGATCAGTGGCTCAACCAGTCAAAATTTATACAACTTTAAACATAGGATCAGAGAGATTTGAGACTGTGACACAAGATGCAATCATTAATTTGCAGAAGCAAGGCAAACGAGTTCTGTTATGAGCGTGGCGTTCAACTCTGATGTTGATCTCACTGTTGAAATTGCTTTTGATTCAGATCCCTTTGCTACATCACAGACTTTTTCAGATGTCTCTGCTTATATAAGAGAATTTAGTATTGATAGAGGAAGACAGCACGATCTTGCTGACTATCAGACTGGAACTGCATCAGTATTGTTAAACAATGCAGATGATCGGTTTAATCCACTGAATACAAGTTCACCTTATTATGGAAAAATCAGTCCTTTTAGACAGATCAAGATCTCAGCAGAATATGATTCGACAACAACAGTTTTGTTTAGAGGATTTATCACAGCTTATCCAGAATCTTTTGGTGGACAAGGTGCAGACTCATCTGTTCGTGTTAGTTGCGTAGATGCGTTTAAAATATTCAATCTCAACACTATTGGGGCAAGAGGTTGGAAGCTTGGATCAAGTGGATTTTCCAATTTAGGACAATCAACTCGGTTAGGTTATAACGACATACAAGAATTGTCTTCTGCAAGAATATCAAGACTCTTAGATGCTTTTGGTTGGTCATCAACTGATCGAGCAATCTCAACAGGTGACTTGCAAGTTCAAGCTGGTCAGAGTGTCGATGAAAACCTTTTGACTGCATTGAAAAATGTTGAGTCAGCTGAGCAAGGTCAGTTCTATATGTCAGCAGATGGCAAAGCAACTTTTCGAGATCGAAATTATAAAAGAACACAACAATTTAATTCTCAAGCAACATTTGGGAATGGAGTTGGAGAACTTCCTTTCAGTGATGTGATCACAACATTAGATGATTCAAAGATCTTAAACTTGATCTCTGTCAGAAGAAATGGAGGAACTGAACAAGTCTTATCAGATACAAATTCAATTGCTAAATATGGAGCAAGAGAAAACTCATTGTCTGGCACATTGAATGTCACTGATGCAGATGCTCTGTCTGTTGCTGAACAGCGATTGACACAGTTTAAGGAGACAAGTTCAAGAATTGAGGGGCTGATCGTTAATCCCCTTTCTAATACAAATTTATGGAATCAAGTTCTGATCAGAGAACTTGGTGACAAAATAACAATCAAAATTCCAACCACAGTTTCAACAACAATGGAGTTTGATGTTCATCTTGATCGTATAAGTCATACAGTCTCAGCTGTTAATCAGACTTGGACTTGGCAGGTTAGAACATCAGCAGGATCAGAAGTTGGATCGTGGGTGTTGGGATCATCACGACTAGGACAAGAAACAAACTTGGCTTGGTAGAAATAGGAGAAAAAAATGGCATATAAAGGAAACTGGGCAACTGGTGATCTGATCGACACAACAGCTTTTCAAGAGCTTGTGAACTCGGCAGTTTATTCATTTGCATCACTTTCAGCATTAACATCAGCTATCACAACACCAGTAGATGGTCAGATCGCTTTTGCTCAAGATACAGAATTATATTATCGATGGGATGCTGACTCTTCAGCGTGGACATTGCTATTGGGTGGAGCAGACATCACAGCTGTGACCATCAACACAAATGCAAACTCTGGTCTTTCTGGTGGAACTGCAACTTCATCTGGAGCATCAACGACAACTTTGTTGATGGATGCAAACAACTTGGCAACTGCAACAGCTGTCTCA